>FMJZ01059003.1_pt1 | contig 31778 bp, 28 predicted proteins | sample 1987881 | NCBI WGS metagenome assembly FMJZ01 (sample SAMEA4378227, study PRJEB15110) | soil metagenome | biome: soil; feature: Field; material: Soil | place: India | collected 2015-03-11 | depth 0 m
TGGTTGAGCCTTAATCTTTTGGCTCACAACTGACAATCAAACAACACTAGCAGGCGCCTGCCTGTGTATGCATGCCCGCAAGCAGACAAGCTTTGCGTCTAGCACCTTTCGGCGCGTTATGCGGTTGTTTCGCGGGCAAGCTTATTATGAGGGTGTTGCGCGAGGGCGCAGAAAACTGCACGCGGAGCGCGCGCGTTCCACATCCAAGTAAGTAATTCGGGCTAATTAGGTGCAGTTTTAAGGTGAAAATGCTTTTGCAGCCAGGCGGTCATTCGGGCTGAAGTGCTTGTGCAAACTCGCAAACGAACAATGTTGTCCTGAGCTGACCGGATAAATACAGTAATGCCCGCGTGACGAGTTCTAATTCTAACCGCGCCCGTATCGTGCTGCTGGCCAAGTGCCTGGGCATCGTCGCCTGCCTTTACCTGTTCATCGTTGGCATCGGCGGCATGGGTCAGGCCTGCAAGCTGTTCGGCAAGTCGTTTACGGAACAACTGCTCAAAACCACCGCCTCGCCCTTTGTCGGCCTGTTCATCGGCATCCTGGCCACCTCGCTGGTGCAAAGCTCCTCCACCACCACGTCCATCATTGTGGGCCTGGTGGCCGGCGGGGCCATTTCCATCCAGGGCGCCATTCCCATGGTGATGGGGGCGAACATCGGCACCACCATCACCAACACCCTGGTTTCCATCGCGCACGTGCGGCGCGCCACGGAACTGCGGCGCGCCTTCGCCGCGGCTACCATCCACGATTTCTTCAACGTCTGCACGGTGCTGGTACTCTTTCCGCTGGAAGTGTTTACGGGCGTGCTGGCCAAATCGGCGGTGGTTCTGGCCGGTCTGTTTCAGGGCGTGGGCGGCCTGAAGCTGGCCAACCCGCTCCAAGCGATCACCAAACCGGCCGTCGAACTGTTGTCGGCGCTCTTTGGCCGCTGGCCCTGGCTGCTGCTGGTGGTTTCACTGCTGCTGACCTTTGGGATGCTGGCGGCGCTGGTGGGGATCCTCCGCAGCCTCGTGCTCAAGAAAGTGGAAAGCTTTTTCGACGAATACCTGTTCAAAAACGCCGGCCGCGCGATGCTTTTTGGCTTGGTGCTGACGGCGACCGTGCAGAGCAGTTCGATCACCACCTCACTTGTGGTGCCGCTGGCCGGGGCGGGCATCCTGCGCTTGAGCCACATTTTCCCATACACAATGGGAGCCAACGTGGGCACGACGGTCACGGCGATGCTGGCCGCCCTGGCCACCGGCAAACCGGCGGCGGTAACTGTGTCGTTCGCTCATCTGCTGTTCAACGTGTTTGGCATCCTGCTCATCTGGCCGCTGCCACAAGTGCGACGCATCCCAATCCGGCTGGCTGAATGGCTGGCTGAATTGGCGGCGCGCAACCGGTTCATCCCATTTGTCTATATCGTGCTGACTTTCTTTGGAGTGCCGTTGCTGTTAATTATATTATTCGAGTAAGATGCCTATGTGGAAAACCGTGATCAACCTCTTCAAACAGGATAACCTTTACCAACAGGCCCTGGACGAAACCTTCGCCATGCTTGATCTGGACTGGAAGATGTTCAACGCGGCCGTCAAATCGCTGCGCGAATCTGACACCGGCCAGATCGAAATGGACGTGTTGGCCACCGACAAACAGGTCAACGCCTACGAACGCGATGTGCGCAAGAAAGTGATGACCCACCTGACCATCGCCGGCGGGGCCGACCTCGCCTCCGGCCTCATACTGGTCAGCGTCATCATTGACGTGGAACGCATCGGCGACCTCACCAAGGGAATTTATGAACTGGCCGTCCACCATCCAGGTCGCCTGCACGGCGGCAGCCAAGAGACAGCGTTGCAGACCATCGAAGCCGACGTGAACAGGGTCTTCAGGGATATGATCCAAGCCTTCAAGGAAAGCGACGAAGACCTGGCGCGCGAGCTGATGGCCGATTACAAACAGGAGATTTCGTCCGCCTGCGACGCCATCATTCAGGGCATTGTGTCCGGCAAAGTGACGGACTTGAGCAGCGCGGATGCGGCGGCGCTGGCGCTATACGTTCGGTTCTTGAAGCGCATCGCTGCACATTGCCGCAACATTGTCTCGAGCGTGGTGAATCCATTCCATCGCCTGGGCTACAAGGAAAAGCCGGTGGATAGCTGACAACCCTCCCATTGCCAGAGCGCATTGGGCATCGCCCCGGCGGCGACAACACTGGCATCCCCAACCATCATCGCTTGAACCCGAAAAACCGAGTTGCAGCAGGTACCACGAGCTACAGGCTCTCGAATACTATCGGAGCTACCATCCGGCCGAAACTATTCCCAAGGTAGGCATCGGCCGGACCATAAAAAGGCACCTTTCAGTCAGGCAGGCTAGCAAAGTGGTTGCATTTTCGGCCGCGCCAAACGATGAACGAGAGCACCCGTGTGCTGGAAGCTGTTGACCGGGGCAAAGGTGGCGCTTCGGCTGAGTTGCTGCCGCTGGTGTACGACGAACTACCCCGGCTGGCCGCGGCGCGTATTGCGCAGGATGCCGCCGGGTACACCTTCCAGCCCACCGCCCTAGGCATAAGGCATAGCTGCGGCTGGTGGCCGATGGCGACCGGACCTGGCATAACCGGGCGCATTTTTCGGTGCGGTTGCGTGGTGTGCAACACGCGGCGGGTGAAGCTGCTGCCTTGCAGTAGCTATCCGTACCAGAAAATCTTCGGGCAGGTGTTAAGCGCCTTGGGCAGTGGTTTAGAGGCTGTAAGTGCTGTGGCTGGCACGCCGCGACAAAACAACAGTGGTAAAAGGGACTGTGGCTGCGCACTGAAAAAAATCAGCATTTTCTGAGCTTAAGAGCTAATCGGTTCGGTTCCTGCCCATCAAATCCTCACCGCCTCACAGTGGTGAAATGTCTGGGCCAGGCGATGCGACGTCGTTCACAGTCAGTTGCAACCCCGGCTAGATTGACCCGACCACATTTGCTGAGGCTCTCGGCCCGGCACAGGACAATCGTGAGTAGCAGGGTTAGCCCGTCGCATGCCGCAAGCCCCACCGGGAGACCCGTACGGTCTTAACTCCAAGGTTCCAAACCGCTGCCATGTGTAAAGGTTGGTTCGTCAGGGGCAACACGGTCAACCACCGCCTATTCCCGAGAGATCCATGCGTGGAACGCACCGTTTAATCTCTCGAGCGCCGCTCAGCACCAGTTACACGACTTGATTCTTAAGCTCTGGATTCCGACAGCGGTGACTTGGATTTTGTGTTTGTTGTCGTGGCCATTGTTCGTTGTTGTGGTTCCTCGCTCTGTATCTACTATTTCTGGGGAAGGTCGCCGCTGGCTGAAGCGGACAGCCAGTTGAGCTGGGCGTCTCACGGCACACTGCTACGATCATTTCGTTGGTTACAATTCAACGTTTTGGCTGTAAGCTATGTCTGACCCAAGGCATATGCGGCAGTTTGTTGCAATAGCTGCGAATGCGTTCATGGAACTGGTCAGGCAACCGGTGTACCTGTTGTTGATGACAAGTGCTGCCGTATTCGAGATTTTTCTGGCCACACCGTATTACTTTGCGTTTGGCAACGAGCCGAAACTGGTCAAGAACAGTGTATTGGCGGTAATGTTTTTGGCTGGGCTGTTGGGCGCAGTGCTCAGTGCATCGACGTCGTTGTCGCGCGAGCTTAGGTCGGGCACGGCCCTGGCTGTGCTATCGAAGCCCGTCGGGCGTGCGCAGTTTTTGATCGCCAAATATGTCGGTGTAATTGGTGCACTAACGGTAATGCTGTATGTGACAACGGTAGCTGCGCTTGTAGCGAGTCGGATGGCATTTGATGCCTACGGTAAGACAGACCTGGCTGCGGTTGGGATATTTGCGCTGGGTGTGGCGGTTGCGTATGCGTTTGGTGGGTTTGTGAATTTCTTTCTACACAAGCCGTTCGTAAGCGCCACAGTAGGCACGCTGACAATAACCGTCACAGTGGCAGCATTTGTAATTGTGCAGTTCACCAAGCAAATGCAAAGCCTTGGCGAGGTTGCCACTGTTGACTGGCGACTTGTGCCGGCGGCTATCCTGATCCTGTTTGCGGTATGGATTTTGGCTGCTTTGGCGTTGGCGTGTTCGACTCGGCTGGACATGATCCCTACGCTGGCGGTTTGCTCGGCATTTTTCCTGTTGGGGTTGATGTCTGATTACCTTTTTGGCAGGCGCGCGCAACCGGTCTGGCAACAGGACCTGCGCGGCGAGCTGTTGAGCACACGATGGTCGCCTGAGCAAAAAAATTTGCTGAAAACCATTCTTGCCAAGTATGACAAGGACAACTCAGGCAGGCTCGAGCCAGCCGAACAGGACAATATCAGTTCGAGTGATAAAGCCGCGATGAACAGGCTTGGCATGGGCGGGTCGCGCTTTGCTGGTGTGCTTTACACCTTAACGCCGAACTGGCAACTTTTTTGGATGGCAGACGTTTTGGAGACCGGCAAAACCGGTTTTCCATGGCAATACGTTTTGAAAGCAGCCGTTTACATGTTGTGTTATGTTGCGGCTGCACTTGCCTTGGCGGTTGCACTTTTTGAAGAACGCGAGTTGAGCTAGGCTCGGCAATGCTCGGCTTAACAAGGGCAAAAACAGGCGTGTAATTATTGATTTGAGCATCCTAAAAGCGAATGGACCGCAGTGCACAGAAAAATGCAGTTGTAAACCTGCTGGCGATGCTTGCCGTGGGTGTAGCGGGCTATGCCGCTGCGCGGCACGCAAACTGTCTGAGCGGCCAAGTCACAAGCTTTTACATGGGGCTTGGTTTGCTGGTGGCGCTGATTAGCTGGTTTCAGTTGCGCCTTGTCGAACGTGAGCAGCTCGAAAAGCTCGAATTCGAAGAACTCACACGCACGCGGACCGGTACAAGCACAAGCTTGTTCGAGACAAAGGAAACCGAGCTGTTCCCAGCACGGCGCGCGCGTGAGCAGTTCGAGCGATATTTCGTGCCCGGGTTTACAGTTGTGCTGTTTGTGCTCGAGGCCGGCGGTGCGTACCTACTGAATGCGTGGTTGAGCAAAGCGCCCCCGATGCCAATGCGCCAACCAACGATGGCAATGGCGTTTTTCGGCTTGTTTGCGCTAGTGCTTTTCCTGCTGGGTAAGTTTTCGGCCACACTCGCCCGGCTTGAAAACAATGCGCTGTTGCGGCCGAGCGCATCTTTTGTGTTATTGGGCGCATATTTGGCATTTGCAGTTGGTGCCGCAATTGCAGTGGGCCAAGCAGGTTTCCCACGAACGGACTTCTACGTTGCGCGTGCGCTGTGCGTTTTGTTGGGTGTAATCGCAGCCGAAACATTGATAGCGTTGATTCTGGAGATATACCGGCCGCGCGTTAAAGGCCAGGTCACACGTCCAGTCTATGAAAGCCGGTTGATCGGGTTGCTCGCACAACCCGAGGGGCTTGTGACAACCGCAGCGCAAGCGCTCGATTACCAGTTCGGGTTCAAGGTTTCTGAGACGTGGTTTTACAAGTTCCTCGAAAAAGCGTTTGCCAAGCTGTTGGTTGTGCAACTGCTGGTGTTGCTGCTTTCGACTTGTGTTGTGTTTATCGAGCCTGGGCAACAGGCACTGCTTGAGCGGTTCGGCAAACCAGTGCCCGGCAGGCAAATACTTGGGCCAGGCGGCCACCTCAAACTCCCATGGCCGATTGACAAGGTTTATTTGCACCGGACCGAACAGGTGCAAAGCTTTCTCATAGGCATGACACTCGACAAAGAAAAAGACCTGCCTAAGACAGTTCTCTGGACGTCCACCCACGGTAAAGAAGACAATTTCATCGTTGCAGGTCGCGGCTTACAGCAGACGAGCACACCACCTGTGGAACAGACAAATGTTGTTGCCCCCAAACGCAGTCCGCCTGTGAGCCTGCTTGCGGTCAATATACCTGTACAATTCCAGATCACGGACCTGCTTGCGTGGGCATATAGCAATTCTGCACCGGCCAAGGTGCTTGAGAACATCGCAACGCGCGAAATAACGCGGTACCTGAGCAGCGCTGACCTCGGTGCCGTGATGTCGTACGGCCGGTGGGACGCTGCCCAGGTTTTGCGCGAGCGCATTCAGGCCGCAGCAGACAGCCGAGGGTTAGGTGTTAAGATTCTGTTTGTCGGGTTGGACGGTATTCATCCCCCTGTTCAGGTTGCGCCGCATTACGAAAAGGTTGTAGGCGCAATCCAGCAGAAACAGGCAAAAATCCTGTCTGCTCAGGCCGATGCAATCAAAACCAACGCACTAGCCGATGCCCGCAGATTCCAGCTGCTCAACGAAGCTGAGGCATACCGATTGAAACGTGAACTGAACGCGCTTGCGCAAGCTGCACTGTTTACGAACCAGGTACCAGCATGGAAAGCCGCCCCGTCGGTTTACACCGAACGCAAATACCTGGAGACGTTTGTGCGTGCTGCATCCGGTTCGCGTAAATACATTTTGCTCGTCTCAAACACACAGGATGTCATCCAGTTTGATTTACAGGACAAAATCCGACCTGATCTGCTTGATTTAGCAACGCCCCAATAATAGTAACTCGATGTAGTGGCTATGAAACGTAATCCGCTCTCAATCACAGTTGGCGTACTGCTGTTAGTAATATTCTTTTTGTTGCTGTTCACCTTTCAGGTGCGACAGTCTGAGGTTGCAGTTCTGACAACGCTCGGTAAACCAAAGGACCCAATAGACCGGCCCGGGCCGTACTTAAAGTTGCCGTGGCCAATCCAGAAGGTCTATAAGTTTGACCAACGCATCCAGAACTTCGAGGACGATAGATTCGACGAAGTGCTCACGGCCGATAACTTTAATCTGTTGGCGATGGTATATGCAGGTTGGCGCATAAAAGACCCAATGGCATTCTTTACCAAGTTCGCCAACGGCTCAGTAACCGAGGCCGAAAAAGCCCTGCGCAGTTTGATTCGCACTGCAAAAAGCGCAGTTATTGGCCGTCATCCACTTTCAAGCCTTGTTTCCGCCAACGAGGCTGAAGCCAAATTTACCGAGATCGAAAATGAGATTTTGCAGATCGTCCAAAGTCAGGTCGCTGCAAACAACTACGGTATCCAAATCGAGTTTGTCGGGTTTAAGAAGCTTGGTTTACCCGAGAGTGTGACGACCGAGGTGTTTAACCGCATGCAATCCGAACGCCAAGTGCTAATCAGCAAGTTCCAAAACGAGGGTGAAGCCGAGGCTGCCAAGATAAAATCTGCTGCAGACCGTAAGGCAGCCGAGCTGCTTGCAAGTGCGGAGGCTGAAGCAACCCGGATTCGTGGCCTTGGCGAAGCCGAGGCAGCAAAATCACTCGCAACGTTCCAGCAACATCCTGAGCTTGCGAATTTCATGTTCAGACTAAGCGCACTGGAGGCGTCGCTCAAGGAACGCACAACATTGATTTTCGACCAACAAACGCCTCCGTTTGACCTGTTAAGCCGCGCGCAAACAAACCAGGTGCAAAAATAACGCCAAATGAACGGTTCACAGCCAACCAAAAAACCTGAGCGCACAGAGCCTGTGCCAGCACCGGTTACACCCGAAGACGCAGGCTCACAAGCACTGGCTGAAGCACTGCGCAGCAGCTTTGGCCTGATCAAGTTCGTGATGCTGCTTTTGTTGGTGGTGTTTTTTGCGTCGGGGTTTTTCACAGTCGGCCCGCAGGAACGCGCCATCATTTTGCGATTCGGCAAACCAGTTGGTGAAGGTGAAAAGGCATTGCTTGGCCCGGGTTTGCACTGGTCGTTCCCGTATCCGATTGATGAGGTGCGGAGGATTCGCGTTACTGAAATTCAAACTGTGCGTTCAACCACAGGCTGGTACACAACCACACCTGAGCAGGAATTGGCCGGCACCGAACCGCCTGCTGGTCCGGGGCTTGTGCCCGGTGCGGACGGATACGTGTTGACAGCCGACCAAAACATTGTGCACTGCCGAGCGGTGTTGTATTACCGGATCACAGACCCGATCCGGTACGTGTTCGGATTTGCAAATGCCGAGTCAAACATCGTCCATGCACTCGATAACGCACTGCTTTACACAGCAGCGCGATTTAATGTGGACGATATTCTGGTGCGTGACATTGCCGGGTTCAGAGAAGCTGTGCGCCGACGTGTCGAGCAGCTTCTGGCACAACACGACCTTGGTGTAGTAGTCGAACAATGCGACGTCGAGAGCCGCCCGCCACGTCAGGTACGCGATGCGTTCAACCGCGTGTTACAGGCTGAGGTCACGCGCGCCAAGCTACTTGACGAAGCACGCAGTTACGAAAATCAGGTGCTCAGTAAGGCCAGCGCGGACGCAGCCGGGCTAGTCAATGCTGCTGAATCTGACCGCACAAACCTTGTTGCCACAATCGCGGCTGAAGCCGAGCGGTTCCAAAAATTACTGCCCCAATACAAGCAAAACCCGCAACTGTTCGAACTGCAGTTGCTAACCGAAACACTCGGACGCATGTTGGCGACTGCGCAGGATAAAATTTTCCTGCCGGAGCGTGTCGATGGCAAAACGCGTGAATTGCGGTTATTGTTAAGTCGTGAACCGCTCAAACCCAAAACAAGCGGCCCAACACAACAATGAATCGCACAGTACTATACCTGGTTTGCACATCGCTCGGGATTAAAACTGGCCGTTGCAACGGTGTTCCAACGGTTTTGCAATCACCGAGTGCACCGCTTTGCTGGCCCGGCACGAAAGATTTCAGGGGTCAACTATTCAATGATTCAGAGGTTTATCGGCCTGATAATTCCGCCAATCATGTATGCGTATAACACGTCTTTTAAGTCGGTCTGAGCTTGCTGCTGACCACGAGCACGACCATATCGGTCCCGAGGGCACATGCTCGGTGTGTGGCCGCAGATGTGAGCACGATCACGAACACGCACCCATCCGGCTCTGGCAAACGTTGGTAGGTGTGATCTTTGTCGTAAACGGGTTCATTGTTGACTGGGTCTTCGAGCAAGGCCACACGGTCGCAAGCTTCAGTGCCTTTGTTGGGGCGGTTATACTCGGTTACCCGATCGTACTCACGGGCATAAAAGACGTCGCCCGAGGTATCCTCAGCATAAATGAACTCGTCAGCATAGCCGTGTTGGCTGCGTTTGCGTCAGGCGACTACAAAACCGCAGGCGTAGTTGCGTTTTTCATGCTCATGGGCGAGATCGTCGAAACCCGCACAGCAGAGGGCGCACGCGCTTCAATCGAATCGTTGATCCGCATCACACCAACAAAAGCACGACGTATCCTGCCCAATGGCCAGGAAGAAGAAGTACCCGTCACACAGCTCAGTCCGGGTGACCTAATCCGCATCCGGCCCGGCGATAACGTGCCTGCAGACGGTGTTATTGTCAGTGGCCAAGGCTCGTTCAACCAAGCCACAATTACGGGTGAATCACTGCCAGTTGACAAAAAACCAGGTGACGAAGTCTTTGCAGGCACGCAAAACCTTACTGGTGCACTCGAGGTCAAGGTAACCCGCGCAGGTGAAGACACCACACTTGGCCGCGTGCGCGAGCTGATCTTGGCCGCCCAAAGGACAAAACTGCCCATAATGAAGATAGTTGACCAATACATGGGCTTTTACACGCCGCTTGTGCTTGTGATCGGTGCACTTGTGTGGGCGTTCACAAAAGATCTAAACCGTGTGATCGCGGTACTTGTTGTGGCTTGCCCATGTGCATTCATTTTGGCTACACCAACCGCAATGGTCGCCGCGCTTTCTGCTGCGGCCCGCCTCGGCATATTAATCAAGAACGTTGCCGATATCGAGCTGGCAGCGCGCATAAACGCGTTCGTATTCGACAAAACACGAACCATCACAACAGGCGACCTGGCGGTGAGCAGACTCGCCCCTGCGCCGGATATTAAACCGGCCGAGCTATTGCGCATTGCGGCCTCAGCCGAAAAATACAGTAACCACCCCACCGCAAAAGCGCTTCATGCGTTAGCCGAAGAAGTCGGGCTACCGTTGCTCGAGCCGAAAGACTTTGCCGAAACAGCCGGCCTTGGCGTAAAAGCGCGCCTGAACAACTCAACTGTCCTGGTTGGCCGCGCGCAATGGCTCAGGGAAAACGGTATCGACGGCGACCTGATGAAGTCGGTTGACCTGAATGAAGCTGAGGGGTGGAGCTTAATCTTCGTGGCGCACAACGGCCGATGCATGGGTTGGATTGGGCTTGAGGACAAAACCCGAGCCGAAGCAAAGGACGCACTTGCCGAGCTTAAACAGGCCGGTGTACGCCGTATCGCAATGTTCTCGGGCGACAGACAAGCCGTCACAAGCCGCGTAGCACGTGAAATCGGATGCGAAGAAGCCAAGGGCGATTGCCTCCCACAGGACAAGGTCGAGTTTGTGCGTGGGTTCAAGGCCAAAGGATACCGTGTTGCTGTTGTGGGCGACGGTGTTAACGACGCACCTGCACTTGCTGCAGGTGACATGGGCATTGCAATGGGCGCTGCAGGCAGCGAAGTTGCCATTCATACCGCCACGATTGCACTCATGAACAATGACTTAAAACGGCTGCCGTTCCTAGTGAAGTTGTCGCGAAGCACACGCGCTGTTATCAACCAAAACTTTTTGTTCGGCGTATTTTTCATAATTGGCGGGCTAACACTTGCATCATTCGGGTACCTCAACCCGATCGTTGCAGCGATTTTGCACAATGCAGGCTCGCTCATTGTGATTTTCAACAGCGCACGACTGGTGCGCAAGGGCGAAGAACTCGAGCATTTCCAGCCCGTGTCCGCCCAGATGCCCAAGCCACCAAGTCGGCACCACACCGCAGCAGGCCAATTGCAACCACAACCGGCATAGTGCTCGTGCATGGTTTCAAAGTTGCCGAATGCGAATTTCTGAAAAACTTGAGTAATGGAAAGCCCAAACCTTAAAAATCAAACCCAGACAACCACAGATGCAACCGATGTGGACATCGTGGTTTCGGTGCGCGGGTTGACAAAAGTTTTCAAGGATTTTTGGGGCAGACCAAAAGCGCGTGCCGTTGACAATGTTGACTTCGACGTGCGGCGTGGCGAAGTATTCGGTCTGCTCGGCCCGAACGGCTCCGGCAAAACAACAATCATCAAAATGCTGCTCGGGTTGCTCCACCCCACCAGAGGCCACATCGAAGTGTTCGGGCGCTCACCACGTCATGTGGCAACAAAATCGCGTATAGGTTACCTGCCAGAAGAATCTTACTTGTACCGGTATCTTGACTCACGCGAGACACTTGACTTTTTCGGCAACTTATTCCGGCTGCGCACAACCGACCGACGGCAGCGCATCGAGCAACTGCTCGAAATGGTCGGCCTCAGCCAGACGCGTACCAGGCCGGTGGGCGAGTTCTCTAAAGGTATGCAACGCCGAATTGGGCTTGCACAAGCATTGATCAACGACCCAGACCTCATATTGCTGGACGAACCGACAAGCGGGCTTGACCCGATCGGTTGCCGCGAAATGAAAGACTTAATACGCACACTGGCCAGCCGCGGCAAAACTGTCATATTAAGCAGTCACTTGCTAGCCGACGTCGAAGACGTGTGCGACCGCGTCCTGATCCTCTACGGCGGCCGTGTTCAGGCAATCGGCACCTTGCAAGAACTGCTCACACGCCCGGACCGCATCCGGATCACGATGCCAGTGTTGACTCGCGAGTTGCTCGAACGCCTCCTAAACGCGGTCAAACAGTTTGTGCCTGAGACCGATATTAAGCTGGATAACCCGACGCAAAACCTCGAAAGTCTTTTCTTGAGTGTAGTCGAACGCGCTCGTGCAGCCGCAGCAGAAACCTCAGGGGCCACATCCGGTCACAGAATTGCGGAATATCTGCGTGCTGAGGCAGAAGAAAGACCGCCTGCGGAAAAAATCCTCGAACGCCTTGCGCTGCCGCAAACACAGCAACCGCAACCGGTTGCTGTCCTTACGCAACAAGAGCCAGCGGCAGCCGCGGAACAAAAACTAGAGGCTTACACGAAACCAGTCGAGCCAGCACAACCGCAGCCACAGCCAACGCCACAACCACAGAAGGAACAGGTTGACCTCTCCAAAGCAGACGAAAAGTTAGCTTCGTTGCTTGGCAAACAAAAATAACCCATGGCTAGCATTCATAGCTCGGTTATGCAAACCGGCCTTTATGACGCAGACACGCACGCGGGGCTGAGCCGCACGCGTTTAACTGTTGTTTGCGGCCGGCTCACTAAGTGGTAATCATGCAATGCAACCGCTCTTTGCAATAGCGCGCCTGACCTGGAAAGCAGCTTTAAGGTTCAAACTGTTTGTAGTTGTTTCATCGCTGCTGTTGGTTGTTGTTGTCTGCCTGCCAATTGTGATTAAAGACGACGGCACCGCGCGCGGGTTTACCCAAATCTTGCTCACCTACACACTCACCACAATAACTGCTTTGCTTGGGCTATGCACACTGTGGCTTGCGTGCGGGACGTTGGCACGCGACATCGAAGAATGCCAGGTGCAACTCGTAGCAGTGAAACCGGTTGCACGCTGGCAAATCTGGCTCGGCAAATGGCTCGGTATCATCTCCCTTAACGCAGTTTTGCTGGCTTTAAGCGGGGCAGCCGTTTATGTACTATTGCACTGGCGCGCCGCGCGGTTGCCCCCTGACCAGCGGGAAATTTTGCAAAACGAAGTACTGATTGCACGCGGCTCGGTCAAACCGCCCACGTACCAAGCCGAGATCGAAGCTGAAACTGAGCAACTCCTGCGTGAGCGGCTCCAGCAAACAACCATTACAAAGTTTGACCTCGAGCTTGTGCGTAAACAAATCCGCGAGCAGATCAAAGCCGAGTACCAGTTGGTGCCCCCCGGAACGTATAGAACATGGGAAGTAAACCTCGGCATGGCAAAAAATTTCCTGCGTGATAAACCGCTGCATCTACGCATCAAATTCAACAGCGCCGAATATAGTACGTCAGGTACTTTTACCGGTTTGTGGCAGGTGGGCGTGCCGGACACAACACGCATTTGGCGAAGCGAACCGATGAGCCTCGCCCCGGATACATTTCACGAGTTTGTACTGCCGCCGAACCTGTTCGACGACGACGGAACAATGATCATTGCATTTCTAAACCTAAACAACACTGCGCTTCTGTTTCCAATTGAAGACGGTATCGAGGTGCTTTATCCGGCAGGCGGATTTACGCTCAACTACATGCGCGGCCTGGGCATAATATTTTGTTGGATGACGTTGCTCGCCACCTTGGGCCTTGCTGCAGCAAGTTTTCTCTCGTTTCCCGTAGCAGCGTTTTTCTCGATGGCAATGCTGGTTGTTGCATTTTCAACAGGCGTATTAGGCAGCGTAGTCTCAGAAGGCACCCTGGGCCTCATTGACACCACCGAAAATGGGGGCGGCCCAAACATCCTGGATATCGTTTTTGTACCGCTTTTCGCCGCATTGCTTAAGATTGTTAACTTTGCCAGGGCATTCTCACCAATTGACCTGTTAAGCACAGGCCGGAGCATTCCTTGGACAGAGCTGTTGCGTGCCGTCGCTCAGATCGTTCTGTTGCTGGGTGGTATGCTGGCAGCCTTCGGCATTTTCACCTTCAGCAAACGCGAGCTTGCCTCAGGCCAGGCAACGCAGTAGCCGGTGTCCGTATTGCGCATTTTGGACTATGACCGCTCCTCAAGTTTGTGCGAGTCGGTTGTTCATTAACTGTAAAGCTGCAAAAGTCTTACGCGCGCCAAGGCAATCCACCTGCACGTTTCACACAACACCCCACGCGCTACACAAATTACGTAATGTTGGCAACAACTCAGGCAACAAACAAAGCTACCGCCGCACTGCACTTCCAAACGCTGCATCAACCAAGTGCACTTTTGGTACAACCACGCTCACGCTATCAGCCTCTGAAGCTCATCCGCCAATTCAGTAACCAACCGGTTGCGATTCGACACCGTAACCTCGATGAGCTTTACATCCGGGCGCGCCTTGAGCGCGTCAACAAACACGTTTGAATAGGCCATCACAGTTGCAAGTACAGGTTTGGGTGCGTCAAGTGCGCACACCACAGCCACGCGAAACCGCTCACTAAACAGCTCCATCTTACCGATTTCATCTACCAAAATCACATCAGCAGCTTTAATTGCGTTCTCAAGTGCAGTTACACCAACCCGTTCGAACTCGGCAACGTCAACGCCGTACTTACCAACATGCAAGCCGTGTGTAAAAGACACATGCGCCAGTGTAGCAGCTTCTCCCGAAAATGTTTCAACACGAAACCCAACGCGGTTACCGGCCTTACGGATTTCGCATGTGAAAAATCCACCCAGCCGCACCCAGCTCAACCGTTTGGCCACATTGACCAACAAAGTTGTCTTGCCCACACCAGGCCGACCGAACAAAAACAAATTCTTTGGCTTCAACACTGTCTCCCGAATATCTGCCGGCAGAAAGATAGTCAAGGAGTTGAACAACTGACTTATATTGACTGGTAATCGTACCAGAGTTATGCAATTATTTCGTAGCCGGATTGTGACAGCGGCAGGATTAAGCCGATACGACAAACTCAGATGGGCGCACGATTAAAAAAGGTTTTGCTTGTGTTGCTTGCGGTGGCGTCCCTGGCTGGCGCATCGCAAGTTCAACACGCGCTTAATCGCGACCGCGATCTGCTTGGATTGACGCGGACCGCGCCACTCGAAAATGCGCCCCCTGTGCTTGCATTCACGACTGTTGCACTGGGTGGATTCCGCGGCCTGATCTCAAATGCACTCTGGATGCGTGCAATGGAGTTACAGGACCAGGACAAGTTTTTCGAGATGGTGCAGTTGGCCGATTGGATTACGAAACTCGAGCCGCGGTTCCCACAAGTCTGGGTGGTACAGGCGTGGAACATGGCATACAACATCTCGGTCAAGTTTAAGGATTTCGCAGATCGCTGGCGCTGGGTCCAGCGCGGGACCGAACTACTGCGTGACCACGGCTTACGGTACAATCCGAATGACGTGTTGATCCATCGGGAGCTGGCGTGGTTTTTCCAACACAAGATGGGGGATAACCTCGACGATGCGCACATGCACTATAAGCGTGAATGGGCGCGTTTGATGGCCGAGGTACTGGGAACCAACAAGGTTGACCTGACAGAGTTGATTGAGCCCAAAACTGACGATGCAAAGCGCCGCGCAACTCTACTCCGTGAGAAGCTCAAAATGGACCCTGAGTTTATGAAACAGTTGGACGAACGGTTCGGTCCGTTGGAATGGCGGTTACCGGAGGCATCAGCAATTTACTGGGCTGCAGTCGGGCTTGAAAAAGCCAAACTTAACCCTGAGCGAGTGAGCAAGGATGATCTGGTTCAGTTGCGCCGCGTAATCTATCAATCAATGCAAATGAGTTTCAGGCGCGGCAAGCTTGTCTTCAACCCGTTCGCGGGCACAGTTGAGCTGAGCCCGAACCTTGACATAATACCAAAGGTGAACACAGCTTACGAGGAACAGGCTGCCGAGGACGAAAAAAACCGCGATGTCATAAAACGTGCGCACCGAAATTTCCTGCGTGATGCAGTGTATTTTCTGTATGCACATGCACGCCTGCGTGAAGCTGAGCAATGGTTCAATTACCTGGCAGCAAATTATCCAAATGACAACCTGATCACTGGCAACACGAACTCAAAACCGGGCCAGATCACACTGGATGAATATGCCCTGGCCCGTGTGCAGGAAGACATCGGCGAGACATCACGCGACCGCGTCAAAGCAATCCTCGAAGGATTCGCATATAACTATTTCAGAGCACTTGTGCTTGGTGAATACGAGCGTGCAGAGGGGTTCAGGCTGTTTGCCAGAAAAATATATCAGCGGTACGCACGCGACACCGCAGATAGCGGAGAAAGAATCAGGATCCCGCCTCCTGAAGAAACCGAAAAAGAAGTGCTGAACCGGCTGCTTGACCCCGACACCGGCTGGATACCCGAAGCAAGGCAACGCCTGCGAACCGAGCTCGGGCTACCCGCCGAATCCGAACGAAGCCGCACAAACCAGGTCCAAACTATGGCGCCGCCCTCGTAGTAAACTTAAGGCACCGACCGAGTACTGAGCCTTGTTGCAGTGGTACTTGCGCGAAATTAAAAACTTCGCGCGGAGGGAACTTAAATGCACGAACGTGTATGGCCATTCTTGACCGAGCAGGTGTTTGTCATTTAATGTGCCTGAGCAAACACTAAATTAGCAAAAACTAGTAACCCTTGCTCAGGATGAACACAAACACAATATCATCGGGCATTTGCCGACGTGAATTTATCAGGCGCGGTTCCATAGGACTGGCCGGCGTGGCGCTGGCAATACGATCAGGTAGCGCGGCTGATGCACCTGGGAAAAAAATCCGAGTCGGTGTGCAGCTTTATTCGGTGCGCGAGCAATGCAAGGCGGATTTTGCCGGCACGATCGCGGCCGTGGCAGGGATCGGGTACAAGGGTGTCGAGTTTGCAGGTTATTACGGGCATACCGCCGACCAAATCCGTAAGTTGCTTGAGACCAACGGACTTGTTGCATGCGGTTCGCACGTGCCGTTTGATTCGTTGTTGGGGGATAAGCTCGCCGAAACAATCGAGTTCAACCGCGTCATCGGCAACAAGTTCCTGATTGTGCCGTGGCTGCAGGCAAAATCGAAGCAGGAATGGCTCGAGCTGGCGCGGACTTTCAACGGGCTTGCAGACAAGGTTGCAGAGCACGGTTTGTTTGTCGGCTATCATGCGCACGCGCATGACTTCGCGAAGTTCGACGGTGAGCTTGCATGGGACCTGTTCTTCGGCAACACAAAACCGCAGGTAATAATGCAGCTTGACACAGGCAACTGTGCGGCCGGTGGTGCGGACCCGGTGGCAATACTCAAGAAACATCCGGGGCGCGCCCGCACGATTCATCTGAAGGCGCATGCGGCCGACCCAGAAGCCATAATTGGTGAGGACAAGATAGACTGGGCAGCGGTCTTTGACACGTGCGAATCCGGGGGCGGCACAGAGTGGTACATCGTCGAGCACGAGACAAGCAAAGAACCGCTCGCAGCGATTAAGCGCAGCTTCGCTGCACTCAAAAAACTAGGCAAGCTTTAGCCCGCGCAATTTGGCACATCGCCAACTGGTTTTTCTTTGGGTCGGTTGGCTCGCTGGAAAGCGTCCGTGAACCAAAACTTTGGCCATCGCAGAATTGCCCTTGCACCGAAGATGACTCGCCCGAGGGCCCCGGTTCAGCTGAGTGTGAACATCGTTACTTTGGGTTGCCCAAAGAACCTTGTTGACACCGAAGTAATTGCAGGCCAGTTGCTCAGTGACGGCATGCGGATTGTGAACCACCCGACAGATGCACACGCAGTCATCATAAACACATGCGCGTTCATTGACGCTGCAAAAGAGGAAAGTCTTAATACAATCTTGCAATTTGCGGCTGCACGGGACCGCACGCGGCCGACGCAAGCGCTGATTGTGGCCGGGTGCTTGCCACAGCGGTTTAGTGAAACTTTGCCCAAGGCGTTGCCCGAGATAGATGCGTTCATGGGAATAGACCAAATCACGAAAGCCGGTGCAATTGTTCGTGCTGCAGTCGCAAGCAGACTCGTAAAAATCCAAAACACGAAATACGAAACACGAACCAAATTCAAAATTCAAAACTTTAGTCCGGTACCGGTCGCAAAAGCTGCAACAGCTAGTTTTCACGCGGTTTTGAACGATCGAGATAAGTCCATGGTTCAGACCGCGCCGCTAGTTGAGGTGAACCCGCGCCCGAGCTACATCCTCGCGCACACGACGCCGCGGCTACGACTCACACCGCAGCACTACGCCTACGTTAAGATCGCCGATGGGTGTGACAATCGGTGCAGTTATTGCACGATACCTTTCATTCGAGGTGGGTATCGGAGTCGCCCTATAGCCGACATAATTGCTGAGGCAAAAACGCTGCTTGCAAATGGCGCAATAGAACTCAACCTGATATCACAGGACACAGCCTATTACGGGCATAATTTTGCCCACCGGCACACGCCCCAGGGTAAAATCAAATATGGGCAGGCCGAAACCGTCTCGATCTGCACTTTGCTTCGTAAACTAGATTCGTTGCCGGGCGATTTTTGGATTCGGCTGCTCTACACGCACCCGGCGCATTGGACAGACGAGTTGATCCACACAATTGCCCAGTGCAGAAAAGTGGTCAAATACGTTGACCTACCGTTGCAACATATAAACGACACACTCCTCGAACGCATGCACAGGCGCGTGTCGCATAAGCAGATTGTAGAATTGATTAGCCGCATCCGGCGCGGCATACCCGGGGTGGTTATCCGCACAAGTTTCATTGTCGGGTTCCCGGGGGAAACAAAAGAACACTTCGACGAGCTATGCGGATTTGTGCGTGCGATGCGGTTCGAGCGGCTTGGTGTGTTCGCTTACTCACGTGAGGAGGGAACACCTGCCGCCAAGCTGCCTGGGCAAATGCCCGCCTCCGTAAAACGCGCGCGCGCCGAGCAACTGATGCGTGTGCAACGGCAAATTGCGCGCCAAGTGGCAGAATCATATGTGGGCCGAGTAATTAAAGTGCTGGTTGAGAAACACTGTACTGCTAAACCCAGCGAGATAACCATTGACTTGAAACACGCCCCCACACGGCAGCAAACTGCCCGAGGATCAAAGCCCGTGGCAAGTGAATGGTTGGTAGCACGCAGTGAAGCAGATGCGCCTGAGATTGACGGAGTTGTGTTTGTGCGCTTTGCCAAAAAACCGCTGCCGATAGGCAAATTTATCTGGGTAAAAGTTATCGGGCACACCGATTACGATCTGATTGCCGAGCCGGTTTGAGGTTCGTTAATGTACCAACATGACAAATGCCAAGCCGGCGCACTCGATAGACCCACGCAGGGCTTCTTCCGAATCGGGTTATTTGGCCAGTTGATTCTAACTGGGCTCTTGGTTGAGCTGATCCTGCTCGTACTCTGGGTTGCCCCTCCGCCTTGGGGTGTAATGGTCCAGCTCAACAATTTCGCGCGCATACTACATCTGCGGCTGTTTGGAACAATAATGCTTATGCCGTTTGGCGAAGGGTTGGTAGGAGCATTCTCGTGGGTAGTGTTATGCGCCTTTCTGTGGCTCGTGCTGCTCGGCGCAATCGGCGGACTCATGTTTAAACTAGTGACACAACCAGCGAAATGGTTACTGGCCAGGTGGGGCGTCTCAACCCGACAAAAAACAATGTTAGCAGGTTCTCTGTTGGGACTTATTGCAATTGCTGCTGTTGTGTACGTAACCATGTTTGCGCTGCGCGCACGTACTGTGCCGTTCAGTCCTTCGGCTGAAATTGAATCAATCGTAAACGGCAACGCTGCACTTGCGCTTAAACTTTATCACCAGCTCGGAACTGAACCTGGCAATTTGTTTTTCTCGCCACTCAGTATTTCCACCGCAATGGCAATGACTTATGCAGGCGCGCGCGGTCAAACGGCTGCCGAGATGGCAGATACGCTTCACTTCGATTTGCCACAAGATAAGCTTCATGTGGCATTTGGTGCATTGATCAAGCGAATGGACAAACTCCAGCGCTGGGAGCGCATACAACTGGTCATGGCAAACTCGCTCTGGTGCCAACGTGAGTATAAATACACAGAGACATTCTTGGACATAGTCCAGAACCATTACCGAGGGGAAGCGCGCCAAGTTTATTTTGTCAAAGCACCCGCCGCTGCTGCCAGCGAGATCAACCAGTGAGTCGCCAGCCGCACAAACCGGAAAATCACCGATGCGGTCACGCCAAGCGCGGTAACACAGCTTGCCCGCCTTGTTCTTTGCAACGCAATTTACTTCATCAAGGGTAAATGGCTAAAACAATTTGCTGTGCGTAATACTAGCCCTGCGCCGTTTTACGTCAGCCCAGACAAGACCGTTACAGTGCCAATGATGTATCAGAAGGCAGACTTCAAAACCGCATACAGCGACGATTACTCGGTTCACACGTTAGAGATGCCGTATTCTGGGAAAGACCTCTCGATGGTGATATTTCTCCCCGAACGCGAGGAACCGTTGTCTGACGCACGAGCAAGCGCATTGCGCGAGCTTGAACGAAAACTTACTCCAGAAAATCTCAAGGTTTGGCTGGCCAAACTAAACGAAAGCACGCCGCGTGAAACCGAGGTCTATTTTCCCAGGTTCACAATTACCCAAACATTCAATTTGATAAAAACGCTTCAACACATTGGCATGGCATCGGCCTTCGGCATGGACGCAGATTTCTCCGGCATAAATGCTACAACCAACCTGTTCATCTCAGATGTGTTCCACAATGCATTCGTCGAAGTGAACGAGATGGGGACAAAAGCTGCTGGTGCAACTTTGACGCTGGTAACTTTAGGTAGGCACAACGTTTTCAAGGCAGATCATCCATTCATATTCTTGATCTGCGACAACGCCAGCGGCGCGATTTTGTTCTTTGGCAGGGTCGTGGACCCAAGTCAGCAGTAAGTTAGGCACATAGTTTGGGCACAAACTCCTGCTGCACTATGGATTCATGAACACCGTTTGCGGCTTTGATTTCTTTGGGCTTTTGCTATAAAAGCACCGCTGTGAATCTACCCAACAAACTGACTGTGTCGCGGCTGGTACTAACCGTGCTGTTTGTCCTGGCCATTTTCATCCAGGTGCCGTTTAACGACACAGTCGCTCTGCTGCTGTTCACGATAGCAAGCATTACAGACGTGTTTGATGGCCTGATAGCGCGGCGTCGAAATCTCACGACGAATTTCGGTATATTGATGGACCCGCTGGCTGACAAAGTGCTGATCTGCTCGGCGTTCATTGCGCTGGCCGAACGGCACATGCAGGCCGATGCATGCGGTGCGTTGCCTATTGCGTTTCACATCGGCCAGTACGCTGTTTATCCGAAGGTGGCGGCTTGGATGGTCGTTCTGATCGTTGCGCGTGAGCTGGTCATAACCGGCCTGCGCCTGCTTGCGATGTCAAAGAATGTCGTCCTGGCTGCCGAGAAATACGGCAAACACAAAACATTGTCCCAGACAATTACGGTTGTTGCATTGCTTATTCTTGAAGCTGCGCGCGAGTGGGGAACAGGCACTTTCGACCTGCTTAAAGCGTGGTGGCCAGCAGTAGCAGCAGCACTGCTTTGGCTAGCGGTTGTGTTGACGGCATTTTCAGGTGCAATTTATTTGTGGCGCAACCGGCGTATTTACCTCAGCGAAACGTAAACCAATAGAGCCTCGGTTCATTACCTGCGCGGTGGAGTTTGTGGTAAAGGCAGTGTATCTGCCTGTACGTTGGCAGGTTCGTAAACTCCAGGTGTAACCTCTGTAAGATGACGACGCGCTTGATACTGCCGCAGTACAGCTAGAGCCACTAACATGGCGAGCAAAATAATTAAGCTGCCGCACAGAGCAGTTCGTCTGTTGAGCTTCAATTTACTCAGCCGGAAAAAGAAAACGCTCAACGGACTGATTCGGCGCGTTGGCCTAAGCTCAGGCTCTTGAAACTTTGGGCACTGCTTCAGTTCCGCGTCTAACGCAGCCATGAGCTGTTGCACATCGAGCTTGAGCAAGCTTGCGTAACTGCGGACGAAGCCACGCACATAAACCGGAGCTGAAAAAACTTCGTACCGACCTTCCTCGAGCGCGCGAATATGGTCTGTCCTGATTTTGGTAATGTCGGCCACCTGTTGGATTGTCAGGTGCCGCGCCAAGCGTGCTTGGTGAAGCTGTTCAGGTACAGTCGGCATCCGCACTTGTTTAACTCAAATACCAACTGTTTGGCAACATACAATGCACAAGAGATGCCTAAAACTCAATCGAAAACAGGCCTTGCAGAGCCGCCTTATAGCAGGCTGCACAAAAACGATTTTTGGGTTGGTCTGTCTCATCGGCTTACTTGGCTTGGGCTATGTGGAACTTGGCAATAAATTTGCTTTTCCTGATAGTTTGGAGGTCAAGCATGAAATTTTATATTGAAGTAGGCCGCACAGAAAAGCATCTGATCGAGTTCAGCTTCAATCAGTTGCTGGGTGAAACTGTCATCAAAGTCAATCACCGCGAGGTCAAGCGGACCCGACGCCTATTCAACGAACCCGTGACCGAGACACACGTCATCCACATAGACGACAAAGACCAAATCACGATCAGGGTCGAGAAAGAACGCAAACCGCTTTTTGGCGAAAAGTTTCGCGTTTACCTCAATGACCGGCTCTACCAATGCTACGAAGGCATGTGATAATGTGCCAACGACGTGAATGAACGACTTGGGTTCATCGAAGCCAACCATGTGACGTTCAAATCGTAATTCCTAGTACCAAAATTCTTTTAACTGCTGCTCGGGCGAATTCTGGCTCTTTAGTTACGGCTGCCTAATCGCAATTAAACTTTTCGTGAGCCCAAACAGGCGCTCCCTATAGATCATGCAACCAGGGAAAAGAAGCGTCACTTCCTTAAACGACAGCAACCGTAACTGACTAAACAACTGTGCAGGCTTGACATTGTCGCCCGACCTGAAAATTGCCCGAAACGAGAAATGCGGCAGAAAAAACCGCTGTAGTCGTTTTGGCAAGTAGTGAAAAAACATCGTCACAAAATGCGGTTCGACCGGGAACCAACGATTTGGTGTTTCAACGAATACACCACGTCCGACACGCAGCACTTCGCGTGCGAATCGAGCTTGGTCTTCGTAAGAGCCTAAATGTTCAATCACACTGTTCGAGTACACAATGTCGAAGCTCTGGTCGCGGAACGGCAGGTTGCACCCATCAGCCATCACATAGGCAAAGCACGAATGCGTCTTGGGGGGCAAATCCGCCTGCGCAATATTCACAACGGTGACTTGTGATGCCAGCGGACCACACGCAGCCCAGTCATAGACGGTGCCGCCAACGTCCAAAATCCTAGTGCGCGCATCTGGCTTGAACATTTCCAGAAACAATTGAAACCGTTTTTGGCGGAACTTCGGTTGGAAAATTCTGTATATGTCGTAAATGCCAAAGCGCATGGGCGGTGTGCTCAAACATTTCTCAGCAGTTTTTAGGTCGTCCAATGCACAACATGCGCAGCGTGGGTAAACTGCAAATGCGCGCCTGTGCCAGCTTGTCGTTCACAGCAACCGTATGTTGTGGCGTCGGCACTTTGCGATCATTGCCTCGGGCCAAAGGCTCGCCTGCACCTCCCCAACATGCGCCTTGCGCAAAAAAAACATGCATAGGCGAGACTGGCCTAGTCCGCCCCCAATTGACAATGGCATTTCGCCCCGAAGCAGTTTACGGTGCCAATACAGTTTTTTGCGTTCTTCACAGCCGCGGATTTTCAACTGACGCAGCAGTGCTTCTTTGTCCACCCGGATTCCCATCGAGGAAAGCTCAAACGCACACTTCAAAATCGGGTGCCAAACGAAAAGGTCACCGTTAAGGCCACGCCGCCCGTCCGGAGTTGGTGTTGACCAATCGTCGTAGTCGGGTGCGCGTCCGTCATGGATTGTGCCGTCGCCAAGGTCGCCGCCTATGCCTATGATAAACGCGGCTATGCTTTGACGCAGTAGTTCTTCTTCACGCTGACGCGGGGTAAGCTTCGGATACCGCTCACGAAGTTCTTCGGCGTGCACAAAGGTGATTTCCTCGGGCAGCTCAGGCTCGATCATTGGGTACCGTTCGTAAACGAATTGTTCGGTGCGCTTGATCACGCCGTAGATTTTGCGCACGATTTTTTTGAGAAACTCGACCGTGCGCTCCTGCGGTGTGATGACGCGTTCCCAGTCCCATTGGTCAACGTAAAGTGAATGCGTGTTGTCGAGTACCTCGTCCGGTCGAATTGCGTTCATGTCGGTGTAAATACCGTAACCAGGTTTGATTCCTAGCTCGGCTAATTGCAGGCGTTTCCATTTTGCTAGTGACTGCACAATCTCAGCCCGCACGCCTGGCATGTGTTTGACTAAGAATGCTACAGGCCGTTCGACACCGTTTAAGTCATCGTTAATGCCGGTGCCAGCCCGCACAAACAGCGGCGCTGTCACACGGCTCAGATTTAGCTCTGTGGCAAGGTTCAACTCGAAAAAATCTTTCAGCGCCTTGATGGCGCGTTCGGTCTCAGTAACACCCAGCAACGACTTGTAGTTCCGCGGAAATATTAAACGCTGTTTCATGCGCATGTCTTTGGTTTGGTCAGCAAAGATAAAAGCCGCAAGGCCGGATTTCCACTGTTTTCGGGGGCCGCGACGCATTTTAGGCGCGCCGCAAAATTCAAGAGGGTAGTTGTTGGACAAAACTACCGTGTTTGCGGCCTTTTCATTGGCACCCGGCGTCTGGCGGGTGCGAAAAGAACTGCGCCCAACCAAAACTGTTTCAGGGGTTCATCTGCCGTTGCAACTCACCCAAACGGCGAAAAGAGCCGGCCGTACTGAACACCTAGCCTTGCTGCTTGTTGCCGAGATCAACCCGCCAACTGCCAATTTGCTGACAAGCGCCTAACACCAGTGAATAGCGGCCAGTCAATCGCTCCAGAGCAGGTCAATTAAAACTGTAGCCGCAAGAAAACGCAAAAAACCCAACGAGCAACCAGCCCATTTTGCCATCTTTACGTTCTTTTACACCTGATTGACCGCGCCGAAATTTTTGCGAGTAATCCAGTTGCCTAGACGGTGTGGCTGCGTTGCCGGTTAATGCTTGAAAAGCGATTCGCGGAAAAAACTTCCGATGAGCACCAAAAGCCTTTAGCTTATCGCTGCGATGAGCAACTCGGAATTGAAACAACTGCAACGCACATCTGTGGACGATGCCATGATACAGGAAATCGTCCGCAAGATTGTCGAGTCATCAATCCGCGTTGCATCATCCGGTCCAGCAGCCAACGCAGCAACAGCGATATTGACCTGTTTATTGAGATGCAGCCAAATCTCCCCACAATTATGCGGCGAACGCAAATCCGCGAACTGTTCGAGCGACAGTGGTGGAGCACGGACATTATTGTTAAGCCGCCCGAAGAAGTACGGCACGAGCAGACCTCGTTGATCTCGCTTGTTTCAGATATTAATACGGAGGGTAAAGTCTTGTATGAGCGAGCCGACGGTTGATTATAAGGCGTTGCTAACAAAAGCTGAAAATGACCGGTTGTGCGTTCACAACAACATGGCTGCCAAGCAACAGCCATGGGGCGTAACTTGTTTTCATTGCCAGCAGGCAGCCGAAAAATATCCGAAGGCTTTCTTGGTAAACTGCGGCGTCAAGCCGGGTCGAACTAATGATTTGAGCCGGTTCATTTACGCTTGCGCGCAACTTGATACCTCACTTTACACCTTGCTGTCCGCCCGTGTCACGCTGACCGACTACGCCGTGGATACAAGGTATCCGGGCGTACCAATCTTGAAGAACACATTGCAAAGGAAGCTGTGTAAATCACAAACCACGTTTGCGATGCAATTTGCAATAGATTGCTTACCCACCCTAACTTAAGTTTTCAATCACAGCCGTCCACAAAGGGTTGTTGAATTATGACAATGCAATACCAAATCGTCGTATGTGCCGGCATCGTGCCCGACCCGCTCCAAACACTGGAGCCGGTGACAAGCTCAAGTGGCCCGGCGTTGAAAAATGAGATGATGTTGCCTGCTGTGCTCGACCCTTGGGCAAGCCACGCGTTATATGAGGCTGCGCACCTTGCCCAAGCCGTCCCTGGCAGCAAGGTTTGGCTTGTGAGCCTCGCGCCGAAGGCAAAATTGCAACAGGTCATGATGACCGTTGCACAAAAGGTCCCATTCGAGCTTATTGCGCTTGACGGGCCTGCAAGCGGGTTCACAGACGCAGCCGATGTCGCTACTGCACTAGCTGATGCAATTGCTGAAATACCCGGCTTGGACAAGCAACGCTTACTTGTGTTCGGCGGCTGGGAATCAGCCTCGCGCGGTGCAGGTGTCACCATGCAAATCATAGGTGAACGACTCGGAATAACCGACCAATTCCAAGGTGTTGACGAGCTGAAGCTGAACACGGACGGGTCTTTCGACGTCATCGAACGGATCGAAGGTGGTAAACATCTGGTTTCGCGTTGTGCAGGGCCGCCAATTCTAATTGGTTGGGCTACAGGTACCTTGCCAGAGCCAAAAAATAACCCGCAGATCGGCATGCTTAACATGCGCACGGCAATGCCAGCATTGCAACGCGCTAAACCGATCAAGCTTGCCTGTGAAGGGCTGCGGTTTGTCACTGTTGCAGTACCAAAACAGGTCCGTGAAACTAGAATCGTTAAGGACAAACCGCCCGAAGAAATCGCACAGGAAATCGTCGAGTGGATCAAGAAATAGGCTAAACCAATGGACAGTTAAACATTTGAGTCGTTAACCGGATAAACTGGTATGCACGCCGCGCCGCGGCGTCCGAACAGACGCGCCGGTGGCTCGTTCATACCAAACGAATCTCGAATATGGAAACCGTCTTGTTAATCGCTTACACCGAGCCGGATGGTTCACTGGCAAAGTCTGCCCGTGAAGCACTGCGGGCAGCCAGAACTTTGAACAAAGCCATTCCGGGATCAAACCTTGTCGTCGGCTTAGTCGGGGAAACTGTCCAAGCCGCCGCCGATTCGATCGCTTCCTGTCCTGCTACGAAATATTTTGGCGTGGCCAGCAAAGACTTTGCGCAGTCACGGTACGCCACCGACGCCGCTGCTGCTGAAGCAATTTGCAAGGCGGCTCAGGCAACTATTGTTGTTGCACCCGCAACAGCGCGTTGGAACCGCGTATTGCCAGGTGTTGCACACAGACTTGGCGGCCGCGCCGATACACACATCACAGCCGTTAGTGAGGCAAACGGCGCACTTGTGCTCACACGCTGGTACTATCGCCAACGCATCGAAGCAACCATAACGCGCATGCACCGTCCGTGGTTTATTTTAGTTGAACCAGGCAGCCTCGAACCATGCCAGTGTGAACCCGGCACTGCACAAGTCCAGTTACTGAGAGTTGATCTACCCGAAACATGCCGTCGGACAACCGTACTTGGGGTTCGTGAACACACGGTCGGCACAGGCCAACTCCAAACCATTCAACCAGACGCAACGCTACTATTTGTTGCGGGGGCGGGCTGGACAAAAAAACAAGCAGACGGCAAAGTCCACCTCGAAGAAGCCGAAAAACTTATCTTGGATTTCCTGAAGCTGACCGGTGCATCCCTTGGCAGCACAAAATCACTCGTTGACCTCGGCGCTGAGGGACAGTCCGTGTTGTCGTTTCTGTCGCACATGAACCAAGTGGGCCAAACCGGCGCAACACCACGCCATCCAAAAGGACTGGCCACATGTTGTCACGGCGAAGAACCCCACACCATCGGATGGCGGTTTATCACAGAACGCCGTGCCATCAATCTCGATCCGAACTGCGGCTGGGCACGCGGCAAGGCAGACGTGCTTTACGTGGCGGATGCTTTCAAGGTGATGGCGAAGGTCAATGAGTTGCTGTCGGCGCAGAAATAACAGCCACCCTTACGGCAGGCTCGGAGTCGCCAGCAACGCCAAAAGCTTTTGTGTTTGTTTGAAGCCACGCTGCTGCGTTATGTTTGGAACGATGAAAACAAAACGATGCCAATAGATTCTTGCTCAACTGCGGAAGGAGTTGAAGCGCGTGTTGGGATCACAATTGGTTCGCGTCGTTCTCTACGGTTCGCAGGCGCGAGGCGAGGCGCGCGATGATTCCGATCTGGATGTGCTGATCGTGGTGCGCGGCAAATTTGATTACGGCGACTTGATGCGGCGCAAATCAGCGCCGGTGGCTGCGTCGTCTCTTTAACACGATGTGGTCATTTCGTGCGTGTTCGTTACTGAGGAAGAATATGAGCGCAGTGGCAGTCCATTCTTTCTGAACATACGACGTGAGGGGGTGCCAGTGTGAAGGAGGCGCTTCGCCCATTGTTGGCCAAGGTCCGCGAGAGCTTGCAAGCGGCCGGCTTGCTTTTGAAAGAGGGCTACCCGGACTTTGCAGCGTCTCGGGGTTACTATGCGATGTCTATATTGCCGAAGCCTTGCTGTTGGGTCGGGGATTGTCGTTTTCCAGTCATGCGGCAGTAATTGCCGCCTTTGGGAAGGAATTTGCCAAGACCGGCTTGCTCGACGCGCGATTTCATCGATACCTGCTTGATGCCCAAGATTTTCGCAACCTCGGTGACTACGGCATTGGACAGCCCGTTACCGCAAAGCAAGCCCGGCAAGTGTTTCGATGGGCGGCCGAATTTCTTGAGGTTGCGGAGCGTCACCTGTCGGCTGGCCAAGGCAAGTGATTTGCTGGGCACGCGGCAAGGCAGACGTGCTCTACGCGGCTGATGCTTTCAAGGTGATGGCCAAGGTCAACGAGTTGCTGACAACAAAAAGTAACCGGTAATGCCAGTGAGCGAAGGGGTCATGGGTTCGGCCCGGTTGCCGCAGGCATCGCGTTTGTTTCCGAATGAGTTGACCCGCTTTTTTCGCTGCGCCGGACGGCTCGATGTCTTCGATTGAATAGGGCTGCAGTCCTGCAAGAAAGACTGCGGGATCGGGGGTGATTTGCCGCAAAGTTTTGGAATTTGGTAAGCGTTCATGTCCTTCTCGCAAGATGCGCTTTGCGTCTTCAATTCCCCCGAGAAGCGCGAGCACCATCGCATGGTCATCAATTTTGTCCGGGTCGCGCCGAGCTTCGCGTGCCAAAATGCGCTCGGCTTTTTGCGTGCGCCTCGGCTGGCGCCTCTTTGTTTCCGAGCTTCACCGCTGCCATGCCCAGCCCAACCTGGTATTCAGCGGCATCGGACCGCAAATCAGCCGCTTGCTGCAATTCTGATATGCATCCTCGAATCTGTTTTCGTTCAGATGCCGTGCAGCCTCAGCCGCCAGCCGCGCCGCGCGTTCATTAGTGCGCTGTGCACATCCGACCAGAAACAAGGGCACGCAAATTGTAGCAAGGATTCTGACGAACGTTTTCATTTTCTGTCGTGGCTGGAGTGTGAATCGTCGAGTCCTAGCTGCTTTTGTTAAACTTCCTGTCGCAGGATGTGTCGCCAGTGGCGAATCGTCAACGGCTTTCCTCGCGGTCTCAGGTTGCGTGACCGGTTCCATTATTCCCAAAGCGCGAAAGCAAATGGCGCACGTGGGCGTTGCAAGCCGCAAAAAACAGTTCGGCGGGTATTTTTGTTTTACGGTTCTTGCGCTTTTTGCGGCCTTCATTGTCACACGTTCGGCAGAAGCTTTTCCAAAAAGTCGGGCCAAGGCAGTGCCTCGACGCCGGGGGCAACGGCTCGGGTTTGGCCTGCCAGCCTGCTCGGCTGATGCACAAGAAACGAATTCACAACCGTTTTTTGGGGTCAGTTGCGTTTTACGGCTTCGGCCAGCCGCTGCCGATGTGAATTTCGGTCAACACAACTGCTGGGAACGCCCTCATGGTGTGCAAGATGGGCGTGCAGCCTGAGGCATTTGTGCAAAGTCAGTCTTTTGCGATCACCCATCCTTTCGCGTGCGGCGGCTGGCGCGCTCCTGTGCTTCGCGAAAGACGTCAAAGGTTGATTTGGCCGAGTCTGAACCCGGGGCTGCAGCCTCTTTCTGAGCAGGTTCAGATGGCGTTGTGACGGCTGCGTGCGGTTTGGTCGCTACTGCGGGGGCCGACGGTTTACGCACGGCCGCCTTTCGCACTGCACGACGCAGCAAACGCGGTAGCGCGCGTTGTGTTGGTTTGTTTGGCTCGATTTCTTCGTCTGCTGCACCAGGTTCGATCATGGCCGGTCTGCGGACAAACAACCGGAACAGCCAGCCGGTGCGGCGTTCAAGAATTTCCAGCAAAAACAGTACAACGGCCACGATGAGCAGCCATGGCGTCAACTCGACAAATCGGCGTTTGACTGGCAGCTCGGCCCAGATTTGAGGCAAGTGGATGCGTTCGCGGCCACCCGTGGCTGCGGCAAGCTGCGCCAGGGCTACTGCGCCGCGCCCGGGTTGTTCAGGGGCAAACTCTGGCGAATACGGCAGGCACACTGGTGGTAGTGCAACGGGCGTGTGGCCGGGTACTTCAACCGTGTTCAATACAGTTTCAGCGCCTGCAATCGGGATTACGGCCTCGAGCAGGTCGGCCGATTTCCACTCCATTGCGGTCTCGAGTTTTTCCGGTTTGGCGCCCGGCAACCCGTGTAACGTTCGCACGCGAGGTGTGCCCGAGAAAATTTCAGCTTTTCGCCCAGGATCGAGGTGCAATTGCACGAGGCATGCGCCGTCGCGGGTTTGCTGTACGAGTAGCATTTCATTTGGCAAGTTGGCGTGCTTGCCTGCCGTCCAGCGGGCGAGGGTCGAGTAGAATTCGCCTATGTGATTCCAGTTGGCAAATGGACCGCTGAACCTGCCGTCAGCCTCGCCGCAGAAACATAGCACGCGGCCGCTGCCGGCGTTCCAGAACGCAACAACCGGCGCGGCGTACTCGTCCGTTGTTACAGCCCCCAGCATGGCTTCGGGCCGGATGTAACATAGGTTGTACCCTCCCAACGCCGGCGGGTCGGCCGCCAACGGCAATCCAAGCAAACCGTAAGCTGCGGTGAACTGGAATTTGGTCGGCTCTTCTACAAACGTGCTCCGCGCCACGGTAAGAGTGTCCTGGGCAAACAACCGCGGGATTTCCTCGGCATTGGCAGTGAAATAACATTCACCACCACCACGCCGCGCGATGTCTTTGAGCAGTTCGGCATCCACATCGGCTTCAGTGCCCAGGCCGATTACACTGACGGTGATGTTTGCTTCACGGCATTTTTCGAGCAGTTCCCTGTATTGGCCCGGTTCCTCGGAGTCGGCGGCATCTGCAAACAGTATGATGTGCCGGGTCCCGGCTTTTGAGGAGATGATCATGCGCGCGGCCGCCGAAAGCGCCTCGTAAATAAAAATGCCGCCACCCATCGAGTCTATGGAAAGAATTTTGCCGCGCAGCGCGGCGTTTTTCTCGACCGTGTCAATGGGCACGATGATGTGCGGCGAACTGTCCACAGCAATTACGCCGAATTCGTCCATCGGCGAGAGCAGGTCCAGCACCTGCACAGTGCCGAGATTAGCCAGGTCCATCTTGACCCGGCCGCCGCCAACCGGAACGGCCATGCTGCCCGAACGGTCAAGCGCAACGACAACGGCCAGTGAAAGCTTCCGGTGTTCACGCCGCATCTCCATCGAGATGGGCAACAGGCGTTCCAAGGGCGACTTGAAATAACCGCCCTGCCCATACGCCTTCTGGCCGCCGGTTAGCATCAGGCCGCGGCCGGTTTGCTCAACCCACAACGCGAGTGTTTCCATGCCGGTGAATCCAATGAGATTAGCGGAAACATTTTCAATCAGCACAGCAGAGAAACAGGCCAGCTCTTCCAGTGACCAATGACACTGCGCCGGTGTGCGCGCCGTTATTTCAAGGCCACAGGCACGCAGCAACTTGACCAGGCCGGAATTTTCACCTGCGGATGACACTACCAGCATCGGACGCGCGCCTTCTACACCAACAAGTGCACGTGCCTGGTTGTTTTCGGGAACAGGATCGGGTTCGGGCCCAACGACAGCCACGACATATTCGCAAACGCCGGTGTCAGGTGCGATGTCGCGAAACATGAGTCGGGTTAGGCCAGTTAAGACATGTTTGCTGCCTGCGGCGATGACACTGCGGCCGCGTCGCAACTGATAACGGATTTGCTGATCCGTGGGCGACTGCACCCACGCCGTCAGGACAAAGCCCTGGCCGGGTTGCACCACGTCTGGGGTTACGAAAGACTGAATGGCTACATCACCTATCTGTGGCCTGGACATCAGCCGATAATCAATGGCAACGCCGCGGCCCGCAGCCCGCGCCGCTGCGCCGGC
>FMJZ01000328.1_pt1 | contig 31723 bp, 33 predicted proteins | sample 1987881 | NCBI WGS metagenome assembly FMJZ01 (sample SAMEA4378227, study PRJEB15110) | soil metagenome | biome: soil; feature: Field; material: Soil | place: India | collected 2015-03-11 | depth 0 m
GCTCGCAGGGGTTCGAATCCCCTCCCCGGCGCCAATTTACCGGTATCGCCCTTGTTATAGAGAGGCTGTGTCTTTAGTTAGCATTGGAACTTTCTCCTTTTCTACTGGCAAGGTATCGAAGTTTTTCATCGCATTGCCAGTTAAATATAGCAGTATCTTTTCGTCTTGGTCGAAGAAGCGGTTGTTTTTGCTTTTGTTTAGGGCTGCGAGGGTTGCCGCTGCTTCTGGGCACGCGTATATGCCCTTTTTGAGCAGTTGCTTCATTGCCGATAGTATTTCTTGGTCGCTTACCGTTATGGCTGTCCCGTTTGTTTCCCTTAACGCTTTGAGCGTGAGGTAGCTTGCATATGGACTTGGCACTCTGAGGCCGGCTGCAATGGTTTGAGGGTTTTTCCAAGGTGTTTTCACCTCAGCCTCGTTATTGTTGAAAGCTTCAACTAGCGGGGCACATTCAGAAGACTGCACTATTACTAGCCGAGGCGCTTCGCTTATCCAGCCTAGCTCTATTGCTTCTTTGAAGCCTTTCCATAAGCCTATTACCCCTTCTCCTCCTCCCGTTGGAAAGATAATTACGTTTGGCACTTTCCAATTGAACTGTTCAGCTATTTCAAGAGCCATAGCCTTATAACCTTCAAACCTATACGGCTGCTTGTTTGTAGAAACGTCAAACCATCCGTATTTTTCCTTAAAGCGCTTTACGATTTCGGCTGCGTCGTTGATTAGGCCGTCGACAAGGTAGACTTTTGCCCCTAAGTGAAAGCATTCTTTAATGGTGGTTTTCGGGGCGTCTTTCGGCATAAACGCATACACTTCAATTCCAGCTTTTGCGCCGTAGGCTGCTAAGGCTGCGGCGGCATTTCCAGCGGAAGGTATCGCCAATCGTTTTACGCCAAGCTCCTTAAGTTTGGAGACTGCTACTACCATTCCTCTAGCCTTAAAGGTTCCAGTTGGAAGTCTACCGTCATCCTTTACATACACGTTTTTGAAGGGCATACCACGTTTTCGTGGAAGTTTTAGAACCGGCGTGTAAGGTTCTCCAAGGGTAATTATGCTTTTCTGCGATGAAACGGGAAGAAGCTCCTTGAATTTCCAGAAGGTGGCTTCTCTGCGTTTTAAAACTTTTTTAGAGATGCTTTCCGCAACTTTGGCTATGTCATACTGAAATAGGAGGGCTCCACCGCATTTTGTGCAAACCGTTAAAACTTCGTTTGGAGGGTACTTCTGTCCGCATCTACTGCATTCAACCGTTGTGGTGAACATTTTGGCTCCTTGCCTACTAAATTTGGGTTGTTAGCAGTTTTTTGATAAACGCTTTTACTGTTTTGATGTCTGCAAGGTGTACAAACTCGTTTTTGCCGTGGAAGTTTGTGTCTTCCCTTAGCGTGCCATATTGGATTACTGGCATTCTTTCAATGAGGTATCTGCCATCTGTTCCGCCGAGTTCGGCGCTTATTTTAAGCGTTTTCCCCGCAGCTTCTTCTGCAATCTTCTTGACTTTGTCTACTGTCTTCTGATTGGTTGTGTACCACCCGTTTGAAAACGATTTTACCTGTACTTCAATGGCTATGGATTTTTCTTTGGCGAAGTTTTCCAGCATACGCTTTGCTTCCTCCGCAACTTTTTCCGCTTTTTCCTCTGGGACGGTTCTTATGTCTATAGTTAGTGTGCACTCGCCTGGAATTATGTTGGCTGCTATCCCGCTGTTTATCATTGTGACGTTCATTCGCCTTGGAAGCCTTTCATAATGGGTTGGCGCTGGAAGCTTTGAGAGAACAGTCTTCTCAAACTCCTTTCCTTTTCGCTTTATGAACTCTATTATTTTCGCTGCTTCGTATATTGCGTTTATCCCTTTATATGGGTAGGCTGAATGTGCTTGTTTCCCTTTCACGGTAACTGTTAGGCGAGCTGAACCGGAGGCTCCAATAGAGATGGATTCGCAACCCACATCGAGAACTATGGCTAAGTCGCCTTTTATGGTCTTGAAGAACTCCTCTGATTCGCCTGTTTCCTCTCCGCCAGCCACAGCTAAAATTGGGTGGATTTTCAGTGGCAGCTTTTCTTTAACTGCCTCGCTGAAGGCGGCTATGGCTGCGGCGATGTTTGACTTGTTGTCAACGGCTCCTCTTCCATAAAGTTTGTCATCTTTCACAAAGGGCTTAAAAGGGTTGAAATCCCATCCTTCTCCGGCTGGAACAACATCGTAATGGGTTATGAAAACGACTTTCTTTGCCCTTTCCGGCGCATTTGGTATGGTTATCAAGATTTGCGGTATTCCTTTAGTGTCAACTATTTTTTCTGCTTTTAATCCTAAACTTTGGGCTTCTTTTACAAGCAAGTTTGCAATTTCCTCGTAGCCTCTTCTCTCTGTTGAAGTGGTGTTGATAGCTACGAGTTTTGAAAGTAAGTCTATTTCGCAGCTCATTAGGATACCACGCATCCTACACAAGGCGTTCCTCGGAAATAAACTCTGCTGACTGAATGAAAGAAAGAATACGTTTCTTGCTGTGGGCTACAGTAAATTTATAAGTATGGGGTCTTATTTCAGACGGTTTGTAAAGGGGAAGGTTTGAGGGTCAACTATGGAATGGTTCTATATTACGCCAATAGCGGGTTTAGCCGCTGTCGGTTTAGCCAGCTACCTATACAAATATGTTACTAGCCAAGAAAGTGGCACTGAAAAGATGAGGGAAATTGCCAGCGCCATAAAAGAAGGCGCGAAGGCTTATCTTAAAAGGCAGAACATGACATTGGCCATCTTCGTTTTGGTCATGACAGCGGTTCTTGGGGTGCTTTACACCGTTTACGCCTTCCAAGAAGGCGACCCCTTAGGCGTTTACCGTGGCATTAGCATGGCGGTAGCCTATGCTTTCGGTTCACTATGTGCAACGGTTGCTGCATATGTTGGGATGATGGCTGCTGTTGAAGCAAACGTTAGAACAGCCAACGCAGCGAAGCACGGATTAAAAAAGGCGTTTCCAGTGGCTTTTTACGGTGGAGCAGTCATGGGCTTGTTTATTGTGGGCTTAGCTCTTTTAGGTATAAGTTTGCTCTTCTATATTTTCAATATTGCCCTAGGGTGGGGAGAAGTTAAGGCTTCAAACATAGTTCTAGGTTTTAGCTTCGGAGCCAGCGCACTGGCACTTTTTGCCAAAGCTGGCGGAGGTATATACACCAAAACGGCTGATATCAGCGCAGATCTTGTTGGGAAGGTTGAGCTTGGGATTCCAGAGGATGATCCGCGTAATCCAGCTGTAATTGCAGACAACGTTGGCGATAATGTTGGTGATGTTGCTGGAATGGGAGCTGACCTAATAGACTCTTATATTGCCAGCATTGTGGCAGCTATGATTATTGGTGCAGAGATAGAAAAACCCCTCTTGACGGCTCTGCCTCTTATAATAGCCGCAGTGGGGCTTTTTGCCTCAATTATAGGCGCTTTGGTTGTCAAACAAAGTATAAAGGGCAATCCTGGTGCTGCCCTTAACAGAGGGTCGTTTTCTACATGGATAATTTTCGCTACGTTCCTCTCCGTTGTTACATATTTCTCGGGTTTAGAGGGTACGGAATGGCTTGGGGTTTTCTTGCCCACTGTGGCAGGGTTAATCGCAGGAGCGATTATTGGAATAACCTCTGACTACTTTACGTCCATAGATAGACTGCCAGCTCAAAAAGTGGCTCAAGCCTCAACAACAGGGGCGGCAATAAACATATTGACGGGCTTTTCCTATGGAATAGTCAGCATAGTCCCGCCTATAATTGGTATCTGCGTTGCCACTTTGGCTGCGTGGTACCTAGCCATAGCCTTCAACGTTAACCCCTTCTACGGCATTGCCATATCCGCTGTTGGGATGCTTGCAACTGTGGGAATGACCATATCTGCGGATGCTTATGGTCCGGTTTCTGACAATGCAAAGGGTATAGCTGAACAATCTGGTTTAGGTGAGGAGGTTATTGAGGTTGCAGATAGGCTTGATGCTGCAGGTAACACTGCAAAAGCCATCACAAAAGGCTTCGCCATTGGCGCTGCTGCACTAACGGTTCTGGCTCTTTTCGGAGCCTACGCCCACCTTGTGGACATTGAAATGTTAGACTTGATGAGACCTGAAGTCGTGGCAGGCGTATTCCTCGGTGGAATGATGCCTCCATTGCTTTCGGCTTTGCTTATTTTGGCGGTTGGAAGAAACGCTGAAAGAATGGTTGAAGAAGTTAGACGCCAGTTTAAAGAAATTCCAGGGTTGATGGAAGGGAAGGCGAAACCTGATTATGCAAAGTGTGTGGATATTGCGACAAAAGGCGCCATTAAAGAGCTTGTGCTACCATGCATTTTGGCAATATTAGTTCCGATTCTAACTATGATAATTTTGGGTAAAGAGGCGCTGGCGGGCTTCTTAGCTGGAAGCATTGTGACAGGTATAATCTTTGCCTTGTTTATGGCGAATTCTGGTGGGCTTTGGGATAATGCCAAAAAATACATAGAAGCTGGAGCCCATGGTGGAAAAGGCTCAGAAGCCCATAAAGCGGCTGTTACAGGCGACACTGTTGGAGACCCCTTCAAGGATACTGCCGGACCTTCGCTTAACACAATGATTACGGTGATGTCGCTGGTAGCCGAAGTCTTCGCTCCACTGATCCTTCTGTTATTGGCCTAATTTCCTCATTTCCTTCTTTTTACAAGTTTATCCTCGGAATGTTTGAACGAGAATTTTATAAACAAGTTGCTCTATGTCTCAATAAGTTGCAGCCTTGGATCTGCGAAGGCGCCTCATATGTCAAAGCCTTGGCACGCTTTGGAAATTCAAGAAGTTTTAGATGCTTTAGAAACCAGTCCGAAAGGGTTGACCAGCGCAGACGCTGCTAAGAGGCTGCAAAAGTTTGGTTACAACGAGCTTATTGAAAGAAAACGAGTAACTCCTTTTCAAATATTTCTAAATCAGTTTAAGGATATTTTTGTGATCATACTTTTAGTAGCCATAGTTTTGTCCATTGTTATAGGGTGGTATAAAGGCGGGGAACTTGAAGAATACTTTGACGCTATAACTATAGGTGCCATAGTGGCATTAAATGCGATTGTGGGCTTTGTTCAAGAATATCGCTCGGAAAAGGCAGTAGAGGCCATGAAAAGACTTGCTGCGCCTCGTGCTCGGATCCTCCGCGAAGGGAAAGAGACAATTATCCCTGCGCGAGAAGTTGTACCAGGCGACGTTATTCTTCTTGAGGCTGGAGACCGCATACCTGCGGACGCCCGCCTCTTCGAGGTTGTTGACCTAAAAACGGAGGAGGCTGCATTAACTGGAGAGTCCACGCCCATAGATAAAACTACAGAGGTTATTGATGAAAAAACACCGGTGTCTGATAGACGGAATATGGTTTTCATGGGGACTCATGTAACATATGGGAGAGGTAGGGCTGTCGTAGTTGCCACAGGTATGAATACTGAGTTCGGCAAAATAGCTGAAATGGTCCAAGCGGTTGAGGAGGAGGAGACTCCACTTAAACAGAAGTTGGAACGGTTTGCCAAAAAGCTTGCGATAATAATTGTAGTTGCGTGTGTTGTGATTTTTGTACTTGAGGCATTGAGGTATTTGGAGGTTATCCCACGGTTCGGTGGTGTGGCTTCTGCCGAATATAAAGACATTATAGACATGTTTATGACTGCTGTTGCATTGGCGATTTCCGCGGTTCCGGAAGGTTTGCCCGCTGTTGTGACTGTGTGCTTGGCGCTTGGTGCGAAAGAACTGGCTAAAAGAAACGCTATTCTTCGTAGGCTTTCCTCTGCTGAAACGCTAGGCGCAACCACGGTTATTTGTTCCGACAAAACTGGCACTTTGACGAAAGGAGAAATGACGGTACGTAAGATCTATGTGGGCAATAAAGTTATCGATGTGACGGGAGTTGGGTATGAGGCTAAAGGTGAATTTCTGCTAAATGAGGAGGCATTTGATCCTAAAAATGATGATGATTTACGTTTGCTTCTCGGAGCAGCTGCCCTCTGCACTAACGCGCAATATGAGGAGGGGAGCATTATTGGAGATACAACAGAGGGCGCCTTAATTATCGCGGCGGCTAAAGCTGGGATGCTAAAAAAAGATTTAGAAAAAGTGTATCCACGGGTTCATGAAGTTCCATTTACTTCTGAAAGAAAACGCATGACAACAGTTCACAAATCTTCCGATGGCAATCTTCTTGTTTACGTGAAGGGTGCTCCAGAAGTAGTTTTGGAACGTTGCACACACGTATTAATTGATGGAAAAATAGTAGTGCTAACTGATAAGAAGAGGCGGGGCATTCTCGAAATTAATGAGAAGATGGCTGGAGACGCGCTTCGCGTTTTGGGGGTAGCCTTCAAAGAACTTGGTAGCGTGAATACAGAAAAGTTTGATGCTGAGGAACTGGAAAGCGGCTTGGTTTTCGTTGGCTTGTTAGGTATGATTGACCCGCCCAGAGAAGAAGCCAAATTAGCCGTTAAAAAATGTCAGGAAGCTGGAATAAAAACTATAATGATAACTGGAGATCATAAGCTAACCGCTGTTGCTGTGGCGAAAGAATTGGGTATGCTTGAGAACATTGAAGGCGGCACCGGTGACATAGTGCTTACTGGCGCCGAACTTGACGCGTTAAGCGACGAAGAATTCGAGAAAAAAGTCGAAAAAGTCAAGGTTTACGCAAGGGGTTCTCCGGAACACAAGCTTAGAATTGTAAGAGCCTTGAAGAAAAAAGGCCACATAGTGGCGATGACCGGCGACGGCGTAAATGATGCTCCAGCACTTAAGCAAGCGGACATAGGAGTGGCTATGGGAATAACGGGCACCGATGTTACAAGAGAGGCAGCCGACATTGTTTTAGCCGACGACAATTTTGCCACAATTGTGAACGCTGTGGAAGGTGGAAGGGGAATCTATGACAACATACGAAAATTCTCTTTCTTCTTAATGAGATGCAACTTTGACGAACTAGCACTAATCGGAACATTCGCTCTTCTAGGCCTGGAACTGCCACTAACAGCCCCAATGATATTGTGGCTAAACCTAGTCACCGACGGAGGCCCTGCCCTGGCACTAACAATGGACCCCCCAGACAAGGATATTATGAAAAGGCCGCCGAGGAACCCAAAAGAGGGGATATTGCATGGAAGACTAGCTTCAATAATTGTAACGTTCATACTGCAATTTGCTTTAACCGGAGGACTTTTCTTCTGGCAATACTATGTTCTGCACGAAACTCTTGAACAAGCTCGAACCATGGCCTTTATTCGGGCAACGTTACAAGAGTTGTTTGTGGTTTGGAATTGTCGCTCGGATAGGCGCAGCGTCTGGAGGATGGGCAGAGAGGCCTTTAATAATAAATTCTTGGTCGTCGCTGTCGTAGTTTCAGCTGTTGCGACAATACTTGTGCCGTTCTTCGGTTTGATGGGAACTGTTTGGCTTGGCGACCCTATGGAATGGGCGATTGCAATAGCTGCTTCCTTATCCGGCTTATTCATCTTGCCAGAAGTTTTCTATGGCAGAAAAATTTGGAAGTGGACCTAAACCCAACTTGTTCCATTAAATTTATGGGTATATGCGTGTTATAGTCCTCGGGAAGGGTATTGTCTCTCGTATGTGCTTTAGCTTGCAGATCCACATGACTGTCCGCTCTATTCCCAACCCGAAGCCTGAATGTGGAACAGAACCATACCTCCGCAAGTCCAAGTACCACTCGTAGGCTTGTTTTGGCAAGCCGAACTCTTCTATGCGTTTCTCCAACAATTTAAGGTCGTGAATACGTTGGCTTCCACCTATTATTTCGCCGTAGCCCTCAGGCGCCATCAAATCAGCGCACAAAACAACTTCTGGGTTTTCTGGGTCTGGCTGCATGTAGAAGGCTTTAGCCTTGGCTGGATATCTGTGGACGAAGACTGGTTTTTCAAACTGTAGCGAAATAAACCTTTCGTGGGGGGCTCCAAGATCCTCTCCCCATTCTATTTGGAACCCAGCTTTCTGCAGCATCTCCACCGCCTCAGTATAGCTTATTCTCTCGAAGGGCGACTCAACTTTTTGTAGAGGCTTTACATCCCGCTTCAATGTTTCAAGTTCTCTTCGTCTTTTCTCCAAAACTGTCTTAACAATGTAGGTCACCATCTCTTCTTGCATTTTCAAGTTCTCCTCAAACCCGCAGAAAGCCATTTCAGGCTCAACCATCCAAAACTCCGTCAAGTGCCTCGGCGTTTTCGACTTTTCCGCCCTAAAGGTCGGTCCAAAACAATAGACCTTTCCGAAAGCCGCTATCGTGGCTTCCACGTAAAGTTGTCCACTTTGCGTTAAGTAAGCCTTGTCTCCAAAATATGGAACTTCAAAGAGGGTTGTTGTACCCTCGACGGCTGCTGGTGTGAAAATTGGGGTGTCTGTTAAAACGAAGCCTTGTCCGTCTAAGAAGTCTCTGCAAGCTTTTATGATTTCAGCGCGAATCTTGAGGATGGCGGTTTGCCTCGGGCTTCTAATCCACAGCTGCCTATAATTCATTAAGAAGTCTATACCATGCTCCTTTTTGGCTAAAGGATAGCCTTGCTCCGCTAAGTGCACAATTTTCAAACCATTTACTCTGATTTCGTAGCCGCCGGGCGCCCTTTTATCCTCTTTGACTTTTCCCTTAATTATAATGGAGGATTCCTGTGTTAGTTCGTCTGCGGCTTTAAAGACTTTCTCGCTAACTTCATCCTTGTGGATTGTGGCTTGGATAAAGCCGGTTCCATCTCTTATCATTAAGAACTGCACTCCGCCGCTTGAACGCTTCGTAACAAGCCAACCTTTTATTTCAACTTCCTTTTCGGTTAGTTTTCCATCTAAAATGTCGTTTACGCTCATTTGGTGACTCCTCCTTCAAAACTTCTGAGAGAAATAGACCTAAATTTTTGGGTGAAAGCTTCTGGTGGTTTAAACCGTGTTAAAGCGTTCACCTTGCACCTTTGATACCCACATAACATACGCTTTTCATATTTTAAATGTTTTGGCTTTTAACATTGTTTCATAACCCTTAAATCCCTAACCATTGGCAATCTACTTGAACATAATGAATATTGGCGAAAAAAGACTCAGAGCCTTAAAATTTCAGCATGCGCTATTGCAAGCGTCGTTATTGTAGAAGTTGTTTTGGGTTTTGCTGCTGGCAGCCTAGCAATTCTAAGCGATGGAGCCCACGCTCTTCTCGACGCCATTTCCATGTTTATTCTCCTAATAGCGACTAAGGCTTCACTAAAACCGGCAGATGAAGAGCATATGTATGGGCATGAGAAAATTGAACCGCTAGGCGGATTAATAGGTGGCTTCATCCTCTTTGGCACAGCCATTTTCCTAGTCATAAGGGCTCTGCAAAAAATTCTGCAGGGGGAAATCGCAATCGTTCAAGAATGGGAATTGGCGGGGTTTGCCGCAATAGCCTACACCCTCTGCATCGACATCCTAAGAGTAGGAGTTTTGCATAAAACCCGATGGGAAAGTGTAACAGTAAAAGCTGGTTTTTACCATTCATTAGCCGATTTAGGCTCAACTCTTATAGCCCTTTTTGGGTTTGGAATGGCAGCGTTGGGGTTCCCAATTTTTGATGTTTTCGCCTCTCTTATTTTAAGCGCTGCAATAGGCTACCTCAGCGTTAAACTGGCTAGAGCAAGCGGAATGGAGCTAAGCGATGCAGTCTCAAAAGAGTTTGCAGAAAAAGTTAGGAAAGAAATTCTATCCACAGAGGGGGTTTCAAAAGTTGGAAACCTTAGGGTGAGAAGGGCAGGAGCGAAAACGTTCATCGAAGCCACCATACAAGTCCCCGAGTACATCAGCCTAGAAGAATCTCACATGGTTGCCTCACGGGTTGAGGAGAACCTAAAACGCTTCTTTGGGGACACTGAAGCTGTAATTCACGTTGAACCATTAGAGAAAGAGATGCTGACGGGAAAGCTTGTGGAGAAACTTGCAAGGCAAGTTGAAGGCGTAAAAGATGTTCACGAGGTTAGCACCGTTTACGCCCATGGCAAATTATATGCAACCTTACATGCTCATGTCGATCCGAAACTGTCAGTAGGTGAAGCCCACGAACTAGCAGAAAAAATTGAAGGCAAGCTTAACGAGAAAATAAAGAACATTGGAAACGTAACAGTCCACATCGAACCCTTCAATACAAAAATACGACGCGGTCCCAGGGTGGATGGGGAAAAAATTCGACAAGCCATCTACAAGGCGGCTGAAAGCTTTCAACAAGTAGTCACCGTCAAGAGAATAGTTACGTATGTTGTAGGCGAAAAGCGTTACATAAACATAGACTGCTGTTTCACTAGCCAGATTTCAATAGAGGAAGCCCACAGGGTCGCGTCAAAAATCGAAAATGGAGTAAAACGCAGATTCACAGAAACCATAGTCACCGTCCACATGGAGCCAAAAAAGGAAGGATAGGAGTTTAGGGGAAGACAATCTCCCCTTTTGGCGAAAGATCCTCTAGCCAGTTTATTTTTAGCTTCTTGTCAGACACCGTGTAAAGCATTCCTCAATATAATTAGTGCTCTTTTTATCTGGTAGACGTAATTCCATCCGCTGACACCATCTTCCATATGCGTGATATTCCCTTTTAGAGCAATAGTGGCTGTTCTTGACGTGGGCGTTCAGCTTAAGCTTCCTACCAGAAAGGCAATTAATCCTATAAGGAACCAAGCCAGAATCTGGTTTTTTATTTTCCTAGCATTTTCTCGTGAGTAATCTCTCAGAAGATTTATTGAGGATGCGACAAGCCCCACATCCGTTATAGCCACCAAAGGAATAAACCAAACTGAAACAAAGTTTAGTATCGGCGGTAACGGAGTAAACATAACCGCCAAAAGGTATAAGACTGATGCTGCAAGTGCCGCTGTGCGTTCTCCGTGGCGCACCGCCACTGTTTTCACGTTTCGCGCCTTATCCCCCTCCATGTCCACTATTCCTTTGGTTATTTCTCTGCCGGTGTTTGAGAGGAAAACCATGGAGACAAAAATCCAAATGTTCCCTTTAACCTCGTTGGCTACGGCTAGGCTTCCGTAAAAAAACGGAGCTGAAACGCACGCGCTAACCAGTAAGTTTCCCAAAAGTCCGGTTTGTTTCCCGACAGTAACATAACTTGCAGAAATAAGCCAAAAAATTAAGGCTGTTGCAAAACACGGAGCTACTGCGTTGGTGCTGGTTAAAAGCGATGCTGTTAAGCCTAACAAGGTAAGCAAAATGGCGAAGGTTAATGCTTCTTTAGGCTTTATCAAACCGCTGGGAATGGGGCGTGAAGGTTCGTTTATGGCGTCTATTTCCCTGTCATAATAGTCGTTTATAACCATAGACGCTGCGGTAAGTAGGAAACCCGTTAAAAACCCGTAAACCAAATTTGGCAAATAGCTTACAAAAGCGTTTGAATTTGCAAGGGTAGCGCCAACTATGACTGCAAACCCCATCATTAGACAGTTTATGGGCCGCATCAACCGCAAATAACCGGCAAGCTTTTTCATATCTTCAAGCCTTTTATAGATAAGCTTCTGTTTTGGTTATAAGAGTTGATGTTTCTCTAAAAGTTTAATACTGTTGATGTGAATAGAATCGAACAAAAGTTGGTGGTCTTTTGCGCCACAACTATGAACCCGAAAGACTGATGGTGGTAATTCCAGTTGGAGGTAAAGCTACAAGGCTTTTACCCTTAACCGCCGAAACAAGTAAAGCTTGTTTACGCTTGTTAAATAGGCCGATGATCGAATTTTCCTTATTGTCTCTTGCTCGTCAAGGCATAAGAAACTTTATTTTCGGAGTTAAGGGCTACACGAATTATCGGGACTTACACGATTATTTTGAATCCGGCTACGGCTTTTCGGCACGTTACGGCATAACCCCCCGTGTCCACGTAAAATACCAGCCAAACGTTGACGATTTAGGAAGCGCTGACTCTGCACGGATAAACATGGAATATTACAACGTGAGGGACCCGGTTTTTGCAGTGCAAGGAGACAACATTTTCGACGTGAATTTAAAAGAACTTATTGATTTTCACCGCGAAAAGGACGCTGTGATAACAATAGCCTTAAGGGAAGTTGAAGATGTTGAAGGCTATGGAATAGCCGACATAAGCAAAGACCATAGAATTCTTAAATTTGTTGAAAAACCAACTCCAAAAGAAGCCCCATCAAATCTTGCCAACACAGGCTTATACATGGTTTCGCCGGAGATAAGGAAAATCTTTAAAGAGAAAGGCGTTAAGAGGCTGATGAAGGAGCGGAAACGCTTAGACTTCGGCTACGACTTTATCCCCTACGTCATAGAAACCGGAAGACCCGTGTACGGGTATGTTTTGAAAGGCAGCTGGTACGATGTAGGCACACCAAAACGTTATCTAGAAGCCGTGAAAGACATGCTGGAAGGACGGTTTTCATCGCTGAAAGATTTTGGCGGAAGAATAGAAGGAGAAGCTAGAGTTTGGGTTCAGGGAGAAAGTTTTGAGTCCATGAAACGGAGAAAAGAAATCGTAAAGAAAATCCAGCAAGGGCAGATAGAGGTTGAGGGTTCTGTCTTGATTGGGAGACACTGCGAAATAGGTGATGGAGTGCGTATAGTAAACTCATGTATAGATAACTACACAAGGATAGACGACGGTGTTGTAATAGAGAACTCCGCCATAATGGACAGAGTAATAATAGAGGAGAAGGCGGAAATAAAAGACAGCATAATAGGGAGACACGTAACCGTATGCTCCAGTGCCAAAAAACCTACAAAAATCAGCGCTGTTTCAGTTATAGCCGACGACGTCACAATCGCAGAAGGATGCATCTTAACATCCACAAAAATTTATCCTCACCAATATGTTAAAGGAGAATTTATGAATCAGACGATAATGCCGGGCTGACAAATGAAAGTAAATCTGTCAGAGGTTAGACAAAGAACAGTGTCCGTGAACCAATACATAAGCAACATAAAGGAACCCTTCTGTGAGAAATTTTTAGAACGAAAGAAGACGTATAAGCTAAATGTTGATGTTTTAAGCAAACTGAAAGATTTTGCAAACGACTACATAATAATAGCATTTTCTGCAGAATGGTGCAAAGACTGTGCCGCAAACATTCCCATCCTAGCCCTAATATCCGAAGCAACAGGGTTAGAGGTTAGAGTTTTTGGAGGTTTGAAGAGAAACCCATTAAGCCAAGACAAGAAATGGAGTATTCCTCCCTCTCCCCCTGAAGTTGAGACATTTCGTGTAGATAAAATTCCCTACATTTTAGTCTTCAACAAGAAAGGCGAAAAAGTTGGCGAGATGGTTGAAAACCCGGGAAAAGGGTTAACTCTGGAGGAAGAAATTCTCAAAATAGTTTTTGGGAAATACGAAAGTAGTTAGGCTTTAAACCATTTGAAAATGAGATACCTTATTTTTTCTTTCCCCAAGTCTGGGACTGCGATTATGAACCTTTTCCGAACAGTTGTTGCTAACCGTCCAGCCTTTACGATTTCCGTTGCTGTTAATTCAGATGCAGCTTTTTTAACCGAAACCATGTAAGGCGCATGCTCCAATCCTGGTCCATGTTTATAAACGGCGAAGTCGCATCCAAACTTTATGCCGGGAGTTACAACCATGCCACTATCCCGTAGGTGACGGTAAACCGCATATTTCTCGTCAAACTCTTCATACAATGTTCTGGCCTTTTGGCGGAGTTTTTTTAGGCTTACTTTCTGTTTTTCTGGGCCTTCATATACTGTTATTATTCCTTTTTCGGCGAGGTATAGGCCTTCCATCAAGTCGAGAATCAATGGAACGTTGAATTCTGGGATTTTAGGTTTTGGGATTCCAAGCGGCTTGCCGTAAAACCCCATTTTGTAAAGTTCTGAACCGTCCGCCGGGTTCCACACAACAAGAAAGTTTTCAATAAACTCCACGTGTATTTTTCGAGGCATATGCTTCGCCTTTTACATTATGAAGGATAGGACTCTTGCAGCGTCTGCTGCGTCTTCAGCCTTGTCTGCAGAATCCTCGAGAAGTTGCAGTATGTCTCTTAAAAGTATAAGCGCTGGGATTTCCAGTTTGCTGTTTAAAAGTTTTATTTCTAATGTGCGGTAAAGTTCGTCAACGTTTCTCTCGGCTATTTCCACTTCGCTGGCTTTTTCCATGGCTTTCTCTGAACCATATGTCAAAACCATCATTGTTTCCCTGAGTTTAACAACAGTTTCCAGAGACGCTTCGGAAAGTTTCAAAAGGCTATTTTTTAAGTCGGTTGGCACGTTCCAGTTGTGCTCCATTATCTCAAGGAGGCGGAAAGCTATCCCCTCAGAAAAGTCGGCGATTTCGCTGGCGAGGTTTGTGAATCTGAGAAAATCTTCTCTACTTAAGAGTATAGCGCCTATTTCTGCAAGTTCCCGCGAAACAAGCCGTCTTGCGTTATCAACATCCTCTTCCCCCGCTCTAATCTCATTGTAAATCTGCTTTGCCTTTTCTTTGTCATTTTTTATAAAGCACTCAGTCATTTGGGGAACTTTTCTCGTTAATTCTAAGACTTTCCGTAGGTGTTCTTGACAGACACTTAATGCTCTGCGTTTTACACGTTCCTCTGTTTCTGCTGGGAGCACCAAACCACTTCCCGCCGCAAAATTTGGCAAGCCTTTTCTAGGCATAAATATGCAGAAGTATTAAAAAAGGTAACGAAACTAGGCTGTGACTGGTTCCCCTAAATCTTCAAATTCTATCTTATATCTGAAATATCTGTGTAAACGCTCCGGCAAATCTTCAATTTTGCATCTAACCTGCCTCCATGAGTCGCGGTCTCTAATTGTAACTGTGTTATCATCAAGGGTTTGATAATCAACCGTTATGCCTAATGGTATGCCTATCTCGTCTGCACGGGCGTAACGTCTACCAATAGAACCCGCCTCGTCATACTCCACCACCAAGCCTTCGTTAACCAAAAATTTATACAATTCCATGGCTTTTTCGGGCAATCCGTCTTTGCTTACGAGAGGATAAACTCCGACTTGGATGGGAGCAATGTTTCTTGGAAAACTCATCACAACCCTGCCGTCTTTAACTCGATAAGCATATTCAAAAGTTACGTATAAGAGGCGGTCGAAGCCAAATGTTGGCTCTATAACATGAGGTATAAAGCGTCTTCCACGTTCCATAATTTTTTCATGTTTAATTTCTAAATCCTCTGGCGAAATTTTGTATTTCCCAAGTGTGAAATATCCCTTTTCTTTAAGGGAAACCTCCACCTCTTTGGGGTCCGCCTTGGAAAGCATTTCAGCGATTTTTGCAGTTTCCTTTTTAAATTTTGGTCCTAATTTTTCCATCAAAGGTTTTATGATGATCCGTTCCTTTTCCAATGGTTCTTTATATTCTTTGAAGACGCACATGTCTTGTCCGCTGAATTCCGCATGTCTTTTCAAGTCATAGTCTGTTCTGTGGGCTGTTGCTGTTACTTCAATCCACCCCCATCTTTCAACAAGGACTTCTTGGTCGAAGGTTTGTGCTGAATAATGCGCCCTTTCCCATGGAAGTTTTTCAATAAAACGCTGTTTTTCTGCTGGTACACCCAAAGCCATTAAGAGCCTTTTTGAAATTGCCATAAAAACCGCTTGCCACTCGGCTTTGATATAGCCTTTCTCCAAAGCCTCTTTCACGGTGACTTCTATAAGTTTTTCTGAGCCTTTCAGCCTATCATCGGCTAAAACCAACTGTAAAGTGTCGTTTTCAAAGTCTTTAAGCAAGTAACAGTTTGGTTCTTCAGGATCGAAGAAAAATTCTAAGTCTCCAATGGTGAATTCCCTCAGTCTTACGAGGCCTTGCCTTGGAGAAATCTCATTCCTCAAGGCGTGCCCAATTTGGATTACGCCGAAGGGTAGTTTTTCCCTAGCCATCTCGTAAAGGCGTTTAAATTCGACAAATATGCCTTGAGCGGCTTCTGGTCTTGCGTAGCCAACAGCATCCGAGTAGGGTCCTATGGTTGTTTTAAACATTGTTAACAAATATTTTGGTTCGCTTAATGGACCGCCACATTCTGGGCACACAATTTTCTCATTTTCAATTATGTTTTTTAGCTCCTCAAGGCTTAATTTTTCAGCTTCTGTTTGCGTGATTTTTTCAGTTTCCGTGAGTAGGTGGTCTGCGCGGAATTTTCTCTTGCAATTTTGGCATTCAACCATTGGTTCTTTAAAATGCTCCACGTGTCCTGAAGCTTCGAAAACCTTTTCAGGTGCAATTATGGGCGCCTCAATTTCCATTATGCCAAGTTTGTAAACGTAGAATTCTCTTATTTTCCTTTCAATGTTCTGTTTAAGTCTTGCACCCAAAGGTCCATAGGTAATGAAACCGCTTACGCCTCCGTATATTTCGTAGGATGGCCAAAAGAAGCCCCTGCGGCGGGCTAACTCGTTGATCATTGTGAACTTGTCGGATGTTTGGCTGTTCAAATTCCTTAACCACCATTATGCTTGGATGGCTAAAGTCTTTAAGGCTTCCTCAATAATAAATCTTCAATGAGATGGTAAATTAAATGGAGGTTGAGATTTGAGAACATTGAGCCGTCAAGATTTAATTGATTTAGTAGATGGAGCTGCAATTTTTTCAGCTGGAGGAGGCGGAGACCCAGAAGCAGGGTATAAAATAGTGAGGGAGCTTTCTTTGCACAAGATCCCCGTTAAAATTGTAGACCCTTCCGAGGTGCCCCATGGTGCTAAGGTTGTGAATTTTGCATGTGTAGGTGCAACAACCGCCATAGATTATGATTCTGAAGCTGCAGTGAAAACTTTAAGGGTTTTGGAGGAATACGCCGGTTTTCAAGCTTTCGCTATTATCCCCGTGGAATTAGGCGGTTTTAACACATTGGCAGCAGTTGACGTCGCCGCAAGATGCGGTATCCCGGTTGTAGACGCAGATGGAGCTGGTAGATCTGTTCCCGAGGTTCATTTGAAGGTCTATACGATTGATGATATCCCGCTTACGCCCATGGCTGTGGCTGATATTCACGCAAAAAACATAGTAATAGTAAAAGAGACCCGTGATGCAAGGGCTGCTGAACGAATTGCGCGGGTATTAGCTGCTGAATGGGAACAATCTGCCTATACTGCAAGGAGAATCTTAAACGCCGAACAAGTTAGAACGTCACCTGTTCAGCGAAGCCTATCTAAAGCTATGAAGATTGGAAAAATATTAAGGACGACTAAAGACCCGGTGAAAAATGTGACGGAGGAAACCGGAGGATGCAAACTCTTCGAAGGCGCCGTGAATTTTGTCGAAAAGGAAACGAAGGAAGGCTTTACCTTCGTTACGGTTAGACTTGAAGGCGCTGGCGAGTTTGCAGGCGACACCTTTGAGTTTAAAGCCAAAAATGAGGTGCTTATCGCCTACAGAAATGGAAAGCTCGCCGCCATCGCCCCCGACATCGTAACGCCGGTCAACCCGAAAACTGGCCAGTGCATAACAGCTGAAAAAATTGTGAAAGACCGAAAACTTGCTGTTTTAGGCTTGCCGGCGCCAGAGAAATGGAGAACAAGTAAAGGCCTTGAGCTTTGGAGGGATGTCCTCCGAAGGTCTGGAATCTCAGAGGAGTATGTTCCAATTGAAAGGTTAACCCTTTAGCCCTTTCTCTTGCTTTCTAGTTTTAGATGCTTGGCGATGTCCACTTTTTGAATTTTACCCTCTTCGTTTATTTGGAATTCTAATAGCGCCCTATCCATCGCGTTCTTTTTAGTGTTAAATTCCTTTCCGCACTCTCCACATTCAATGTCTGACTCCATTTCCAAGACATACCATGATGCTTCAATGTAATGGCGCCCGCAGTTTGGGCAGCGTAAAACCGCGATATCCAACCATGCTTTCATTTCAATCACTTGGCATATTGCTTGCATAGAGCTTTATAAATCCGTGTGTAATATGATGAACAAAAACGGTGGCGTAGGCCTTGCCAAGCATAAAAGTGGCTATGGTTGGTGTTGGAAACTGTGCATCCGCCCTGGTTCAGGGGCTTCAATACTACAAGAACCTTGAAAACCCCAATGAATGTATAGGTTTGCGGAATCTTTTCCTCGGAGACTTTCACCCAAAGGACATTCAAATTGTGGCAGCTTTTGACATTGACAGCAGAAAGGTTGGAAAAGACTTGTCTGAAGCCATTTTTGCGCCTCCAAATAACGCTCCCAAAATGGTAAATGTGCCGTCTTCTGGCGTAATCGTTCATAAAGGGCCAGTCTTGGACGGCGTTGGCGAATACACAAAGCAAGTGGTCTCTGTGAGCGGTTCGCCGGAATCTGATGTTACAGAGGTTTTGAAGGAAAGTAGCGCTGAAATTGTGCTTAATCTGCTTCCAAGCGGGGCTGTAAAAGCTTCTGAGTGGTATGCCAATCAATCCTTGGAGGCTGGATGTGCCTTTGTGAATGCTACACCCGCTTTTATCGCGAGCAGTTCAGTTTGGGCAAGACGTTTTGAAGAGGCTGGGCTGCCCCTTGTCGGCGACGATTTAATCGACCAAGTGGGCGCCACAACGCTGCATAAAACTTTGCTTCAACTTCTCTCTAGGCATGGTGTCCGCATAACTGAAACCTATCAGCTCGATGTTGGTGGAGGCACCGAGTCCCTTGACACGCTGGAAAGAACCCGAGAATTAAAGCGAACTGTTAAAACAGAAACCGTTAAGGCGACATTGCCATATGAAGCTGAAGTGGTGGCGGGGTCAACAGACTACGTGGATTTCTTGCAGAATAGACGTGACAGCTTTTTCTGGATTAGAGGGCTATATTTCTGTGAGGCGCCAATGCAGATAGACATGCGTCTTTCAACGGTTGACGCGCCAAACGCGGGTTCTGTGCTGTTAGATGTGATAAGGGCTGTGAAAATAGCCTTAAACCGAAAATTGAAGGGTGCAATCCTTCCAATATGTGCTTATGCCTTCAAGCATCCCCCGCAGCTTCTATCATTGGAAATCGCCGAAAAAATGTTTGAAGAATTTATCACCCAAAGGCTTTAGAAAACACTTCACTTCGTTAGGCTTCGCAGTTCACGGATTATTCTACCTTTTATTCCACTATTTGCCATTCTCTCTTTTAGCAGAGAAATCGTCTCCACTGGTGTCGGGTCGATGTCCCGCAGCAAAGCAAGGTAAACGCTTGCGAAGTCTCCAATAAGCGTTGTAGACAACATTCGCGCCAGCTTTCCCTCTCCTCTGCTCCAAACCTCGTAGATTCCCGCCACTTTATTGTCCAAAAGCTCTTTCGTTGCCTCCACTCGGCACTTAATTTCTTCAGACTCGTTTTTATCCCGAATAATCACTACGGAGAAGTGCTTCGCCAGTTTTTCTGCCTTCTCCCAGCCAACAATCTCGTTGTGGTTTATTTCTGGAAACGCATCCCATTTTGATGGAATTTTACTGTTCTCGTTGAACTGCTGCTTAAAACGTTGAGCAACAGAGCGGTAAAACCCAAAGCCATAAACCACGGGAACTGTACCGTTGATTTTAAAGGCAAGGTCTTTAGCAAAGTTTTCTTTTAGAGGTTTTTCCGGCGCGTTTTCACTGCAAACCTGCTTTAATATTGTGATGGCTTCGGAAATTTCCGCTTTGACATTTGGAATTAAGCCAAATTTCTCTAGAAAAATCAACATAGGCGTGAAAAGATATGGAAGGGCTGCTCGTGGCGAAATCCCCGCTGGAATCTGTAAAGTTGGCATCTGCATTTTTCTGGCGAATTCCAAAAGTTTCCCTCCAGAGCTTATACAAGCAACCATGCACTTTCGTTTAACAGCATCGAGGAAAACGCTTAGAGTCTCTTCCGTTTTTCCTGAATAGCTTACAATGAATGTTAAAGTTTTCTTGTTGGCAAATGCTGGAAGGGTATATTCTCGACAGACTTCTAATGGTATTTGGATTGTGTCCCGCGTCCAGTCTTTTAGGAGTTCTCCACCTATGGCGGAGCCACCCATCCCAGCTACAATTACCGCTTGTGGTTTTGCATAATCAAACGTAACTCTTTCGGCTATTTGAGCCGCCTTTTTATAATGTTTCGCGGCATCGACGCAGAAAGAAAGCATACCCCCCTTATCTAACCTTACAATTTTATCTAAATCGTCTAAAACTGATAATTTTGGCAATTTTGAATCCCGTCTACAGTTAGAAGCGGTTAAGCTTTTAGCTTTTAAGCAAAGGCGCGCCTAATACAAGGTGTGCATTGGTGGAAAAATTGCATAGAAAGCAAATTTCAATAGCCATCCCCGCCTCGGTAGTCTCCGACACTCCCCATCTGCGAGAAAAAACCTCTAAAATAGGCTTAATAGGAAGAACTGCGGCAATCTTCGGCGTTGAAGAAATAATAATTTACCAAGACGAACCGGGAATAAATCGCAAAGCCGACATGGATTTAATAGCCACACTGCTTTCATATATGGAGACTCCTCAGTACCTGCGGAAAAGACTGTTTAAATTAAAGCCCGAACTGCGGTATGCCGGGATTTTGCCCCCTTTGAGAACACCCCATCATCCTCTTGACAAGAGGGTGACAGACTTAACACTGGGCGGATATCGGGAGGGCGTTACAACAGCAAAAACGAGGATGGGCACACTTGTGGATATTGGCGTTGAAAAACCCGCCTTAATCCAGCAAAAACAATTACGCTTAGGCGAAAGAGTAACTGTAAAAATCACAAGTGTTGGCGAGCGGGTTGTGGCGGAATTGGCAAATCGTCAAGAGATACCATGTTATTGGGGGTATAAAGTAACCGTTTTGAAAGACACTTTTGGGAGAATTGCAAAAAGCGGAAGGTTTGCCTTAAAAATTGCCACTTCAAAGTATGGTGCCGCCTTCAACGATGTTAAGGAAGAAATTGCAGAGCAATGGAAGAACAGCCAAACCGTGCTAATAGGTTTTGGCGCTCCAACACAAGGACTTTACGAAATAGCCAAAAAGGAAGGGCTCAACTTAGCCGACGTTATGGATTTTGTTGTTAACACAATTCCTGGTCAGTGCACAGAAACCGTTCGAACGGAAGAGGCGCTTATCGCAACCCTCGCCGTTTTCAACTGTGCCTTCGGCTTTAAGGTTTAAATGTTTGTTTCTATTATTATGGGTTTATGTATTTCGACATCGCCATGCCCCTAACACTTTTTGTTGTCACTGTGGCAGCCATGCTTCTCAACGAAAAGGTTGAGAGGAAGTTGAAGGCAACGTTTGAGGGGAGAGAATTTAGGATTAAAGATGCCTTCATGCTTGTAGCAGCGATAAGCGTGGCAGTGTCAATTATGGCGCTTGTGCCACGGATGGCTATTATGATAGTTTTTCTCTTCGCTTATTCAATGCTCCTCTTCATTTTTTCTTATATCTTCTCAGATTTCCCAAAAGATAAAGCCAAAATTTTCTGTATGGCTTTTTTTGCTTTCAGCTTTTTAGCGGCAACTGTCACTCTTCTTAACATAAACTCGTTAAGTGATTTAGCTGTTTATGGCGCGGCAGCCTTTTTCTGTCTGTGCGGTTTTTCCTTCATATCCCTACTTTATGAAGAAACCAGAACACGCGTGGATGAGAGGTGGTATTTGGCTGTCTTGCCACCAGCCTTGTTTTTAATTCTCTATGTTTTCTATAACCAAACTCCAATTTGGTTTCCATATCTGTTAAATGTGTACGGCGGGGTATTTGCAATTTTGATAATCCTCTACCTTGGAAGCCTTTTCACTTGGAGAACATCCCTTGCTTTTGTTGGGCTTTTAACAGCAGCCGACATAGTTCTCGTCCTAGTAACCAGAACAATGGTTTCGGCGGCAATCCATGTATCCGGGTTAAGGCTTCCAATACTAATAATTGTGCCAACGTTTCCCCAAATAATAACTGAAGGGAGAGGAGCCCTTTACATGTCCCTTGGCTTAGGCGACTTTTTCTTTGCAGGATTAATAGCCGTACAAACCTACAAAAAATTTGGCAAAAACCTTGCAGTTCTATCAGCCGCAACAATGGCAGTCTCTTTCTTCATCTTTGAAGCCTTAATACTAACCTTTGCGTTACAAGCTTTTCCTGGAACTCTCATGATTATTTGTGGCTGGCTTCCCATAGTGCTTTTCAAAGTTTTAACGGGTAACAAGTCAACAGCACCAGAAGCCGAAGTTCTATAAGTCTTCTTCAGTGATTACCTTAATTCCGTTCTTCTTCAACAAAACCGTTGTAACTCCGTCGCCTTTGACAGTTTTGCCTGAAAAAGTTCCGTTGTAGATTCGCCCGCAACCACATGAGGGGCTTCCTTGCTTTAAAATAGCCTCTTTAACGCCGAAGAGTTTTGCTAGCTTTAAGGCTTGCTGGGCTCCCTGCAAGAAGTTTTCTGTAACGTCTTTTCCAGACCTTGTTATAACTCTTTTTCCCCTTATCTCTGCTGGTTCTCTTGGTGTTGGTAAGCCTCCTAGCTGTTCGGGGCATATTGGAATTAAAACTTCAGTTTTTAATAAAGCAATAACTTTTCGGTTCAGTGCGCTTTTTCCGTTGTATCTGCATTTTACCCCCAATAGGCATGCACTGCAAAGTTTCATAAAAATTGATAGCCAATATTGTGTTTATATTTGTTGTTAGGCTTTTCTGCGAAACAGAAATTAGGTTTAAAAGAAGGCTATTCTTTTTAGCCGAAGAGTGCTCCAAGTCCTTCGAGGGCAGCTTCTTCTTTTGCCTTTTCTTCTTCTTCTTTCTTTTTCTTCTCTTCTTCCTTTGGTTTGGTTTCTGCTGTGGGTGTTGCCGCTGGTGCTGCTGGGGCAGCCATCATTGTTGGAGCTGACTTGAGGACTTCGTCTATGTTAACCTCTGCTAAGGAAGCCACTAGGGCTTTTACTCTTACAGCGTCAACGTTTATTCCTGCTGCTGTTAAAACTTGTGTTAGGTTTTCCTCGTTTATTTCCTTTCCAGCCTTGTGAAGGAGCATTGCAGCATATACGTATTCCATACTTCTTTCACCTCTACTCAGCTATTTTAACCTTTTCAGTCTTGTTTGGTTTCCCCTTCCAAATTGGGAATTCTCATACTTAAACTTAACATTTCAGCGTGTGCCTTTCTAATAAGGTCTTTTATGTTTTCTTTTGTTGGTATGGCTGCGCCTAATGAAAGGGCATACGCTTCTTGGTGGGCTATGTGTATTAGAGCTTGCATGTTTTCTTTTGTTGGATAAGCTACTCCTAATGAAAGTTTGAAAGCTTCTACATGGGCGTTTTCAACTTGTCTTCTCATTTCATCCAAGTCTATTTTGAGCTGTTCTCCCTCTATTATTAAGCCCTCGTCGTACACCGCCTTCATTATCAGCCCTGCTTCCACTGGTTTTATTCCAAGCTTTGAAAGTACGCTTGCAAGTCTTTCAGAGATAACGTCGCCCTTACGTGCCAACAACGTGTCTTTGGTTATCCAAACGCTTCCAGCCTCTATTCTTGTCGGTAAACCCACAGCGTTCAGCTGGCTGATTATTGGTCCTGGAGGCTGTCCAGTGTTTCCGGCTGGAACTATGACGTCGAAGGATGCTATGTCGCCGGCTTTTGCTGTCGTTCTAACTTTGCCCTTCTCGAGAAGCAGTGCCAGTTTAAAAGGGTTCAAGTTTGTGAAGAGGAAGACGTTTGGTCCTGTTAAATATTTCTCAAGTTTTTCCAGTTGGGGTTTTTCACTACAGTTTTCAATAGCTCTTTTCATTAGAGTATTTTTTATACCACGCATGTAGGCGTCTGCCGCCAATTTTCTCTTAAATTCTTGAAGCTGTGAAGCCCTGACTTTTTGGAGACTTGCTATGCCCACTACTTTATATTGCCTCAGAAGTTTCGTTATCTCTTCAACTTCGCTGATTTTTTCTTCTAAAACTTGTTGAGACGGCAGACGCACTCCCTCTTTTATGGTTTAATTTTTACCGGGGCACCCATGGTTGTTTTTATACAAACTAATTTAACGTTTTTTATTCCTCTTTTCATTTTTCCTTCAACAATTCTCAAAACAGCCTGTATGTTTTCTGCTATTTCCTCTTCCTTCATGTTTTCTGTTCCAACGCGACATTGGATTACTGGTTGGTTACGCATCCTAATCACAACTGTTCTGCGGTACTTGTTCAGCAAACTTTCTATATCTGCCGTTGGAGGAGTTGGTATGGGCATTTTCCCTCTTGGCCCAAGAACAGCGCCTAAAACTTTGCCAACAAGCGGCATGAGGGGGGCTTCAACTATGAAGAAATCATATTCGTTGGCTATTTTCCGCAGTTCCTTTTTCTTGCCTGCGAGTCCCTCAAGCTGAGCTCTGTCCATTACAAGATCTGCGTTAGCTCTTTTCGCTTTAAGCGCCAGTTCCCCGGTGGCGATAACGCATATCTTGTTTGTTTCTTCAGGCGGGGGATAGGGTAGTTCCACATTTTCTTGAAGCTTGCCTTCCGGCGATTTCATATCTATGTCCTGCAGTGTCAAGATAAGCTCCACTGACTGGGTGAAGTTTCTCTTTCCAGCTTTCTCTTTCGCCTCCTTAACAGCAGCTAATATTGTTTTCGACTCTATTGACATTTTTTGGGGCTCCGTACCATGGATGGGTTATTAAGCCATTATAAAAAGGTTCTCTTAGGCTTTGCTTTCGGCGAATATTTGGTCATATTTTCCTTCATCGATTTCCTTTATGACTTCTTTCGGATCTTTTCCTTCAACTGTAACTCCCATGCTCACGCATGTTCCGAGAATTTCCTTGGCTGCAGATTTCAACGTTTTTGACAACAACTCAGAGCGTTTGATCTTTGATATTCGTATAAGCTGCTCCATGGAGAGGTTTCCCACCTTCTGCGTCTTCGGGTTTCCTGAACCCTTCGCGATTTTCAGTTCGCTTACGATTAAGGCTGATGTTGTTGGGGTTCCAACGCTGACTTCGAACTGTTTAGTCTCGGGGTCAACGGCAACCTTCACTGGAACCTTCATTCCAGCATAATCCTTTGTAAGCTCGTTTATCTTATTCACAACTGCTAGAACGTTTATGCCCAAAGGACCTAAAGCTGGTCCCAATGGTGGGCCTGCCGTCGCTTGGCCTCCGCTTACAAGCAATTCCACAATTTTCTTTTCACTCATAATGTTTCACCTATCTAGGTTTTCGCTTTCTCCACAAGTTTAACATAATCCGAATGAACCGTTATTGGTAATGTGAATGTGGCTTCAAGAAGTTCCAGAGTGACTTCCTCCTTAGTCTTGTCAATGCGGGTTATTTTGGCTCGCATCCCCTTGAAGGGTCCGCCAGTCACCTCAACTATGTCGTTTTCGCTTAACTCTTCAATGATTGGTTTTCTAACAATGTATTTTTCTATTTCTGAGAAGTTGACGAAGTCTGGGACTCTAGACCTCACGTGTTTTATTCCGGCTATGGCTTGCTCCACAAAATGGGGGCCCTCCGCCTCCATAAATATGTATCCTCTAAGGGTGTCTGGAACAAGAATGGCTTTTACGGGTATCTTGTTCATCTCGATTCTTGCTGCCACAAGCTTAGCCACGTTTCTTTCCTGTCCTGTTGTGATTCTTACGGCGAAAATTTTCGTTGGGCGGTTTTCCATGGCTTTGTCCCCTCTGGTTTAGTATGGAATTGCGCTAGTTAGCAACTTTATCACGAAACCTATGAGTCCAACTACGCCTATGCCTAGAAAACATATTTTTATCGATAGCCACAGCTCGCTTTTTCCAGGTTTTACTGCCAGTTTTAATGTTCTGGCGCATTGGGATAGGAAAGACCTTAAACCCATCTTCATCTACCGCGATGTGTTTCAGTTAGATAACACGCGTTTCTATTAACTTTTCTATTTCTAGGGTAAATTTGCTAATAGCCTTATGTTAAACTTTTTGGGTTTCAATATCGATTTTTTCGAGCATTTTGATAAGTTTCGGTTTGTCTTCGCCCTTTATTCCCTTCCAGTCCAACACTGTCAGTTCAACCTTTTCAAGGGTTTTCTCGATACATTGCCTTAAAATTTCCTTGTTTACCTCGTGGATGGCGTATTTTGGAATTATGTGACCAAAGGCTATTTCTTTTTCTAAAGCCATTCTTGTAAACTTTTCGTTGTAATGTGGGCCGCCTATGCCAAGCACTGTCTTAGCATTTTCTTTCCCAAAATTTGAAACGGTTTCCATGGCAGCATGGGCAACTACTTCTGCAGCTTTCAAATCTGACCATTGTTTTGGCGAACTGCCCAACTCAACAAACATTGTAGGCTTATCCAGTGATGGACCATGATGGGTGCACTCGTAGGAAACCTTGTAAGCAAGATGCGCTTCATCTGCAAGTTTTGCCATGGTTTTTAGGGCTGTTCTCATAGCGTTTGCAGGGGAAATCGAGACTTTTCTGGGGACTCCCCCTAAGACTGCCTCTCCAAGGTTTCCCGGAGTGTGCACCGAAAGCGTCGGGGTTCCGCTTGCACTGCTATGCCTTGAAATGAAAATTATGAGTTCGAGGAAAGGATCGAAGTTAGCTACGTCTTGTTCGTAAACCAACTCCTTTTCAAGTATAGCCAGTCTAACTTCTCGTCTCGAAATTTCAGCGGTGTAAACTTGTGCTTCTTTAAATTTTTCCTTACAGAGTTTAAAGAAGTAATTTTTTAGAATTTGTTTTGTTATGTTCACACTTGCTGGGTCTTTTGTGGAAGCCGCTAGCAGAATCACTTTTCTTCCCAATTGTTTGATGCCCTCTGTTTAGAAAAAGATTTCCATAAAGTTTATAATGGCTGAAATCCGTTGAAGCTTTAGGCTTGCAATGGAGTTGGGAGAAAATGCATTTGATTAATTTTAAGGGGTTGTCTGGGCAGCAGCTTATGGAAATAGTTGATAAGGCTATTGAGGTTAAGCAGAACCCGAAAAAATATGGGAAAGCCCTTGACGGCAAATCGTTAGCTATGATTTTCCAGAAAACCTCAACAAGGACTAGGGTTTCCTTTGAGGTTGCCATGACCCAGCTTGGGGGCCACGCACTCTACATCGACTGGAGAACCACAAACTTTACAATAGCTGACATATACGACGAAACCCAGTATTTGTCGCGGAACGTTGACTGTATTATGGCGAGACTCTTGCGAAACGCCGATTTACAGGTTATGGCAAATGCTTCACAAGTTCCAGTGATAAACGGTTGTGATGAAAAGTATCACCCAAGCCAAGCACTAGCAGACCTTATGACCATGAAGGAGAAGAAAGGCAAACTAAAAGGTTTAAAACTGGTTTACATCGGCGTTCACAACAACGTTTGTAACTCACTTATCGAAGGATGCACAAAGACGGGAGTAAAAATAATCACAGTGACTCCAATATTTAATGAACCTTCAAGGGATAATGAGCTTTTAGAAGAAGCCAGAAAAACAGGACTTTACGAGACTACATTGGACGTTAAGGAAGCCGTAAAGGATGCGGACTTCGTTTACACCGACACGTGGGTTGACATGGAATTCTTCACAGACCCCAAATTTGCTACAGAGAAAGAGAAGCGTCTCAGGCTTATGATGCCCTATCAAATAAACAAAGAACTATTACATGGAAGCAGCGCTTTCATAATGCATGACATGCCAATCCACAGGGGCTACGAGATAAGCGCAGATGTCATAGAAAGCCCAAACTCAGTTATTTATGAGCAAAGCGAGAATCGCCTCTACTCGGCGAAGGCCATACTACTTAAACTGCTTGAAAAATTCTAAGTTAGGGCATCATGTTGCTGCAGATTTGAAAACAACTGATTGGAATTTTGTTGTACTTTGCGGTCTTTATTGTGGCGCGTGTACGGGCTTACTCAGTGGCGAATGTGGAGGCTGCAGAAGCGGTAAAGGATTAAGCCAAGAATATCAAAAATACTGTAAAATCTACAAATGCGTGGCTGGCCAAAAACCTTGAAATATGTTTAGACTGGGTCGCAAAAAAGGGGAATTAAGTACTGTGATGAGTGCAAGCAGTGGCTGCGAGCTATTGAAAAGGATGGCTCTCAATAGATTTGCAAAAGTTTAAGAAGTTCATGTCCAAATTTGAGGAAAAAACATAATCTCATAGCAGAAGTCTATTTGCGCCTCTTTAATGTTGAGTTTTAGGCAGCAAAAAATTTATAAAAGGAAATTTTTTGGGAAAATTTTAGAGGATAGAAAACGTATGCATAGTCGGCCCAAAACAGGCTGTGGAACATACTTCCGAATTTCGACGATAATGTTGGGTGTTCGATATGGGCATCCACATTATCGCCGAATTTCGTGGTGTGAACCCCCGAAAGATTTCAAGAGTGGAAGATCTTCGGGTAGTTTTGGATAGGGTAGTCGCTAAATCCGGTTTGCATGTTATCTCTTCAAGTTTTCATCAGTTTGAGCCTCACGGGGTTTCTGCTATTTACCTCCTAAGCGAGTCGCACTTGAGTGTTCACACGTGGCCCGAATATGGTTACATGGCTTTGGACATTTTCACGTGTGGGGATGATTGTCCAGCTTTGAGGGCTTTCGAATTATTGCTAGAGGAGTTCCAGCCTAAAAGTGTTGAGAAGCGCCTTATTAGGAGGGTTTTTCTTGGAGAGGTTGGAAGCCAGAATACTGCGTGAACTTGCAGTTTCGAGGAGAACTTTCTGGGAGCTTCTTGAGAAGATTAACAGTCCCTTAAGGGACTTTGTAGCCGCGCTTAAAAGGCTAAATGAAGAGGGGCTTATAGCTGCTGAAGAAAATAGCTTCTATATGACCGAGAAGGGCAAAGCGAAAATCAACCCGAGAAGCCTAGACCTTGAAGGGAAAATTTGCCCCTTATGTCTTGGCAAACAGATAATTCCAGAAGCAAAGTTCAGAGAAGTTCTCGAAGAGTTCAAGAAAATTGTTGAAAAAAGACCAAGTCCGTCCCCAGATTTTTTCCAGGGTTACATGCTTGAGCAGGATGTGGTTGCGCGGGCAGCCCTAATGCATTATTATGGAGACTTGGATGGGAAAGAAATTGTTTTGATAGGTGATGACGACTTATTGAGCGTTGCCCTAGCCCTAACTGATTTGCCTTCCCGCATAACTGTTTTAGACGTTGACAGACGGCTGGGCGATTTCCTGCAAATCGTCAATAAGGATTATGGCTTTAATATAGAGTTTGTTGAATACAATGTGGCTGAACCGTTGCCGCAGAGGCTTCGAAGAGGGTTTGCTGTATTCTCCTCGGAGCCACTCGAAACGGTTTCTGGTTTAAAGGCTTTTATAATGAGGGGTGTAGCTTGCCTTAAGGAAAATGGTGTTGGTTATTTTGGCTTAACCCGTTACGAAGCTTCGCTGAAAAAGTGGCTGACTATCCAAAAGCTACTCGCCAAAATGAACTGTGTAATTACCGACATTATTCAAGGTTTTTCTATATACCCAATGGACTACGGCACTGCCGACTACGAAGAATTCGCCTACAATTTAGGTTTTAAAGTGGGCAAAAATCCTGGAATTAACTGGTATAAATCCGCATTGTTTAGGTTTGAAGTGTTTGGCGTAGCAAAACTACCAGCAGAGGCTGATCGAAAATTGAGGATTAAGTTTATCGACTTTGATGAGGATTTAACTCATCCGAAATTGTGCAAGCAAATTCTCAAGAAATTAAATGTTGTTGGCGAGACGTTGCAATAGCTCAATTTTGGAAGTGATTTTATGCCAAGCAAAGCAAAATCTTCAGACATTGCTCTTGTAAATGTGAAGATTCGACACGCCAATGAAGAGGATTTGCAGGAGATTGTTAGGCTCTCGAAGAAGCTTGGAAGAAGCGAGAGTGCCATGGATTCTATGATTTCACCTTTGCCATGTGAGTTTCAAAGTCCAAGCTGGATTCTCAAGAACATAAAGGGCGAGAACACAGTGGTTTTTGTGGCTGAAGTTGAAGGTAGAATTGTTGGATACTCGCTTGGTTGGGTTAGCCAGCCTTGGGCTTATAAGGGTAAGAGGGGCTACATATGCGACTGTTTTGTTGAAAAATCTTACAGAAGACGCGGCATCGGCAAGGCTCTTGTAAAGGCTATACTCGAATGGTTTATAGATAAGGGCGTGGAGTGTGTGGAAGCTGACGTCTACTCTAATAATGTTCCATCTCTAAAGCTGTTTAAGAAGTTGGGTTTTGAAGAAATCTTTAAGCGGCTACGTTTCACGGTGGATAAGCATAGGCAACAACAGTGACCCGCTTATTTAAGTATCATGTCCACAAATTTCTCCGGCTGAAACTCCTCCAAATCATCGTATTTTTGTCCTGTTCCAACGAATAGGATGGGTTTTTGTGTGACGTAGGTTACGCTTAGGGCTGAACCGCCTTTAATGTCTGCATCCACTTTTGTTAATATTGTGGCGTCTACGCCCACACTTTTATGGAACTCTTCAGCTTGCATGACTGCGTCGTTTCCCGTTAACGCGTCTACTGTTAAAATTGTTAAATCTGGGTTTACAACACGTTTAATCTTTGCAAGTTCGTTCATCAAATTTCTGTTTGTCTGCATTCGCCCGGCAGTGTCTATCAAAACCACATGTATTCCATGAGCTTTTGCATGGTTTATCGCGTCGTAAGCTACCGCCGCTGGGTCTGCGCCGTACTTGTGTCTTATCATTCTTACGCCTAAACGTTTAGCATGGGTTTCTAATTGTTCAATGGAGCCCGCGCGGTAAGTGTCGCTGCACGCCAACACAACTGTGTACCCCTTTTTGTTCAGCAGACGTGCGACTTTCGCTATGGTGGTTGTTTTTCCAGTGCCGTTTATTCCGACAAAAACTATGACAAAAGGTTCATTTTTCCGGCGTTTTTCCTCAATAGCCTTGAACAATTCTATTTTGTTGTTGGTTAGCATAACTTCCAGAAGCACTTCGCGAAGGTTTTTTTCAACAATTTTCCGTTTATCTTCAAGCCTTTTAACCTGGACTCCGTCTAGGCGTTTTTCCATTTGGCTGCATATATGTTCCGCCACTGGCACTGCTACATCATTTTCTATTAGGGTTAGCCTAAATTCGGAAAGTGTTGGACGGAGATTTTCAGCTTTAAGCTCTGTGGTTGTAATTTTATTAACTAAACTGTTTAATCCAGACTTAAGCTTCTCAAACATTCTTGGAGGGGTTCTCCTTCCTCAAATCAGCCGCTAACTCTTCAAAACGGGCTCTATCTTCATTGATTCTTTCAACAACTTGGGAGAATTGCTGCTGGAGAGAAGCTCTGCTCTTTTCCATGTCCTCAAGCCTTTTCTTAATTATGTCCTTTGCTTCCTGCAGAGTTTTCTCCACCGAAACACCTGCGCCTATTCCAACAGTAACTTTGTCTGGGTTTTCAAGCCTCGCTTTTATGTAGGAGTTTCCTCCAATGGGAATGAGGAGTTCTGCGTTCTCTTTCTGATTTTCTAACCCCTCCAACGTCATGTTAGCGTAAGTTAGGTCTGTTATGACAGCGTTTATCATATTCATTCTTGCCTGTAGGGTTTCCACTGTTTGCTCTAAAATGCGCATTTCAACACTAAGCCTTCTTAGCTCTTCTTCAACTTTGCTTGCCAATTTTCTCTTCTCCAACCATTATTTTTCTTATCAAAGGGTCTTCAATATCCTGCAGCGCAACCTCTTCAACCTTGCTTATTTTTATGTGGAACCGTTTAACGCGGTGTCTGCTGCCCAGCTCTGTGTAAACCTTCTCCACAGCGTGTTCGGGCTTTATGGCTAGCACTTCCTTTCTAAACGGCGTCTTCAAGTTCGGCTTCTGAATTTCTCCCATGACTCTGAAAACTTTCACTTCGCTCATCTTCCTTCACTACACCCAAAGCATGTCCAATTATAAACATTTCTGGAC
>FMJZ01088095.1_pt1 | contig 31647 bp, 30 predicted proteins | sample 1987881 | NCBI WGS metagenome assembly FMJZ01 (sample SAMEA4378227, study PRJEB15110) | soil metagenome | biome: soil; feature: Field; material: Soil | place: India | collected 2015-03-11 | depth 0 m
GTTCATCTACCAACGCATCCAGATAGGCATTGGTACCCCAGGACGACTTTCCATAAACCTGGTATGCCCATAATAACCCTACCAATGCATCACCACTTAGCGCCGCCATGATGGCCGCTAGGGCCTGGAATGGTGAGGGCTTGAGCAATTGTTCGGCGTGGATTCCCAAGTGTTCAGCAATGTAAGTCAGCGCGCCGTGTCCGACCACCGGTACCCCGTCCAATTCGATTAAATCCACCGCAATTTCGGCCTCCGGACTATACCCCACCTGGCGGCTTGGCGAAGGTAATGGTGAGCGAGAAGGTCGTGCGGTAATCACCGCGCCCAAACCACCGCCTCTTTGCAACACCTCGTTCAGAAGACCCTTATCTGCCAATGGACGATCCCAGGCTGCCAGGTAGGATGGCGTTGCAAAAGGCGCCTCCAAATGATACGTCGCCTCAAAAGTTTGACTTCCCAGTACCCGTACCTGGAAGTCCCGATTAGGTAAATGTTTGAAGATATCACGGGTGGACGAGAAGAGAATTTCCAATAAAGGATGCCCCACCAAACGAGGGAATCGCTCTCTGACCCACGGATCTTCTTTTCGGAGTAGTAAACCTTCTACCAGCGGGCATCCCACTATGCGCTGATCCCCCCATGCCGTGAAAGCCCAATGGAACTCAGGACGCTTCATGCCATTCCGGGTACACCGTTCCATTGTGGCTACGGCCTGCAATAAATCCCCAGGAAGATTAATGTCTGGGTGTGTTTCCCACCAAGCCTCTACAATCAACGCCAGCGAGAATGGGATCATATCCCACTCGCTGGTCACACCTTGCGCCTCTAAAATGGCAATCTCTTCCTCATCGGGTGCCAAATCTTGTTCTAACCCCATGCGGCCAGCCCAATCATTGATCGTATCTCTCAAAGCACGGCGGTAGCCCCCGGGTTGAATTAAAACTCCATCCAGGTCAAAAAGATAGATAGATAATCCCTCGTTCATCACAACTCTCCTCAATTCACACCCAATCATGGACTATAATTAGCCCAAAATCCTTAGGGAGGGCAACTCTATATGGTGGATATTGTAACCGACAGTTGCGCTGATTTGAGCCCCGAATTAATCTCTCGGTTTAATATCCGAGTGCTTCCTCTCCAAGTCTTCATTGATAACCGCACGATACCCGATGGGACTATCTCTCCCCAAGAACTTTTCAATCTCGTGGACAAAACCGGTGATCTACCCAAAACTTCCGCCCCTTCCATCAAAGAATTTCTGGAATTTTTCGAGCCCGCGGATGAAATCATTTACATTGGGATTTCATCAAAACTGTCGGCAACACTTCCTAACGGGATATTAGCCGCTCACCAATTACCTCAAAAACATATTCATGTTGTTGACTCCAAAAATCTTTCCACTGGTATTGGGCTTTTGGTTCTTAAGGCCGCGGAACTGCGCGATCAGGGCTGGACTACCGCAGATATTGTCCGCGAGATTCAGGCCACGGTGCCTCGCGTGCACACTTCCTTTGTCATTGAGACAATGGACTATCTCTACAAGGGCGGACGTTGTACAGCGTTACAGGCTATTGTTGGAAGCGTGTTGAAGATTCGCCCCATCATCGAAGTGCGTCCTGATGGCACTCTTGGCGTCAAAGCCAAAGTCCGCGGGTCACGCCGGAAGGCTTTAGATACAATGCTTGAAGATTTTCGCTCCCACCTGCCTTATCTCGATCATCACCGCGTGTTTATCACTCATACCGGATGTGATGAGGATGCCAATTACCTGGCTAAAGCCATTCAATCTATGGCTTCCATCGAGGAAATCTGCATCACCCAAGCCGGAGCCACCATTTCAAGCCACTGTGGACCCGATACCATTGGTATCCTTTTTATTGCCGATCCTCACCAAACAACAGAGGCGTAGGACCACCTACGCCTCTGCGTCTTTCGTCGGGTCTAACCGTTCAGATGAGCCCAACCATTTTTCCCACTTTGTAGAAAATGTCTAAAACGCGGTCTAACTGCTCGTCGGTGTGCGTAGCCATATAACTGGTGCGCAGTAACTGCATCCCAGGCGGGACCGCCGGGCTGATAACCGGGTTGACAAAGACCCCATTCTCGAATAATAAGCGCCAAGTGAGAAACGTTTTCTCATCATCTCCTATGATGATGGGTACAATGGGAGATTGCGAATTCCCGATATTGAATCCCATTTCGCGGAAAGCACTCCGCATGCGCTCACCGATTTTGTTGACCCGTTCAATCCGTTCAGGTTCCTCGCGCATAATACGCAACGCCGTTAAGGCTGCCACGGCATTCGAAGCCGGAATACTGGCGCTAAATATCAATGCGCGCGCATGATGCTTAACGTAGTGAATTACTTGTTCATCCCCTGCGACAAAACCGCCCAGCGAAGCAAACGACTTGCTAAAGGTGGACATGATAAGATCCACCTCGTCGGTAACCCCAAAATGAGCCGCCGTTCCCCGTCCACCGCCTAATACACCCATGCCGTGAGCATCGTCCACCATGACCCGTGCACCGTATTTGCGCGCAACCGCCACAATATCAGGCAGAGGGGCTAAGTCCCCCCCCATGCTGAACAAGCCGTCCACCACGATTAACTTACCGCTTTCTTCGGGAATGGCGCGCAAGACACGCTCTAAATGCTCAACATCATTATGGCGGAAGCGCTCGATCTTTCCGAACCCCAGGCGCGCACCATCCACAATGCTGGCGTGATCATCTTTATCCAAAATCACCACATCATTACGCCCGACCAATGCGCTGATTGTGCCCAAGTTGGTTTGCATGCCGGTAGAAAACACCAGCGCGGCTTCTTTTCCCACCCATTCGGCTAACTCACGCTCAAGTTGTTCGTGTAATGCCAGGGTGCCGTTGAGAAAACGCGAGCCGGTGCAACTGGTGCCAAAGCGTTCAATCGCCTCACAAGCCGCTTTTTTCACGCGTGGGTCCGTGGTTAGCCCCAAATAATTATTTGACCCACACATGATCAGACGTTTGCCTTCAAAGACGACTTCTGTCCCCTCATTTTCCGCCATCGGGATGAAATAAGGATAAATCCCCTGCTCAATGGCTTGCTTCGCAATCGTGAAGTCGTAACATTTGGCAAAAATATCCATGGATCCCTCGCACTTTCTGCTATGATTTTTATGATAAGATTGAAAACAAGCCCTACCCTGAAAGGCAACTCGAATGCTCTCGTGCCTGGCTGGACAAGAGCTCCCCGCTATTATAACCAATAGTCCAATCTTTGGGGTTTATTCCTTACCCCTATCCTCTAAGGCAGAGAATATTTCTGAATTCAATCCATTCAGGATGAGGTGATCTATGCCTCTTTTCGGTGGAATCGAAGCAGGTGGCACCAAGTTTATTTGTGCGGTGGGCACCGGACCCGACGAACTCCTGGCTCAAGTGCGCTTTCCCACTACAACACCCGAAGAAACGCTCAGTCGTGCCGCCGAATTCTTTAATCAATTTATGTCCCAAACCCAAACCCGCCTTGAGGCCATCGGGATCGCCAGTTTCGGCCCTTTAGACCTTGACCCCCATTCTCCCACCTATGGATTTATCACCTCCACACCCAAACCCGGCTGGCAACGCGTGGCCATTCGGGACGTGCTCCAAGCCCGTACCGGATGTCCAGTGATTATTGATACCGACGTTAACGGCGCCGCATTGGCTGAAGGCACCTGGGGCAGTGCCAAGGGACTTTCGGATTACGTATACATCACCATCGGCACTGGGATCGGGGGTGGGCTGATCGTTCAGGGACGTCCATTTCACGGCCTGTTGCACCCCGAGATGGGACACATCCCCCTTCCTCACGATCTAACCAAAGATCCATTTCCCGGTGTTTGCCCCTTCCATGGAGACTGCTTTGAGGGTTTAGCCAACGGCCCAGCCTTACAAGCACGCCTACGACAGAATCCAGAGACTTTACCCCCTGATCATCCCATTTGGGATCTGGAGGCAGACTATATTGCTTTAGCCTTACAAACCATAATTTGTGTCGTTTCTCCCCAGCGCATCATCTTAGGGGGCGGAGTCATGCAACAAACCCATCTCTTTCCCCGCATTCGGGCGCGAACCCGCGCCTTACTAAATGGCTACATCCAAGCCAGAGCGCTTCTTGAAGAGACGGATTCTTACATTGTCCCCCCTGCCTTGGGCGGATTGGCAGGTGTACTGGGTGCCATCGCCCTAGCACAACAATCATTTTGATCCCCATAATTTGCGGTTAAACGAGATTTCTTATGGAAAAACCTACCCTTACCTTCTTTTGTGAACTGGAAAGCAACCCTTTGCAAGCGTTGTTTGAGACTCCCGAACTCATATCCGACCTCAAGACTTTAGAGGCTCACGTCAGTCTTGGTATCTTGGATTTAAGCCCTGAGCGTGCGGAGATCGTCAAACGCCTAAATAGGGAAAATGTTCCAGTCCATGCTTGGCTCTTGCTTCCTAAAGATCAAGGGTATTGGTTCAATCTGGATAACGTCGAACAAGCCTGCCAGCGCTACGAGCAATTCCAGGCTTGGAGTCAGGAGTATGGCTTGCAGTGGAAAGCCATTGGACTGGATATCGAACCGGACTACCGCGTTATCGAGTATTTGCGGCATAGTACCTGGCAAGGGGGTTGGTACCTGGCTCGACAAGCCTTTAACCGCCAACGGGGCACCAATGGACGCAAAGCCTACCAGTTGCTTGTTAACCGCATCCGTCGAGATGGTTACCCCGTTGAATCGTACCAAATCCCTCTGATTGTGGACGAACGTCGCGCCCACTCATCACTACTGCAACGTTTATTAGGAATTGTTGATCTGGCCGTTGACCGTGAAGTCCTGATGCTTTATTCCAGTTTTGTGCGGCCCATGGGAGATGGCTATTTATGGAGTTATGCCTTTGATGCTCAGGCCATCGGGGTTGGTAGTACCGGTGGGGGAGTAGATCTGGAAGGTGTGGCTAATACGCGCCCCCTCAGTTGGGCCGAGTTACAACGCGACCTCTTATTGGCTTACCAACACACAGATTACATTTACATCTTCAGCCTTGAAGGCTGCGTGCACCAGGGATTTCTTCCCCTGATTCGCGAGATGGACTGGCAGCAAAAGCCCGAAATCCCGGTACGGACTGCCGAGAAAATCGAGCACTGGCGACGGTGGGGCCGCCGAGCCCTTTGGGGGCTTTCGCACCCCTGGGCATTTTTCTTTGCGGCGTTTATTCTTTGGACGATGCTTTCAAGAGGTCGTCGCAGATGAGCCCGATCTTACTGCTCACGTTTGACCGTGTCGTCCTATGAGACCATCTATTTCACAGAAGGCCCTCAAGCACCGGGGTCTTGAAGTGGAGATAAAGGACACGGCGTCCGCGTGACTTTAATGCCTCAAAGTCACCCATCGCTTGGGCACGCTCGAGTGTCCCAAAACGGAGCGACTGACCAGGGATATCCAAATCAGTTTCAGGCTCACGTGTGATTTGGATAAACAATGCCCGGTTCGGCCCACCCTTATGCAATTGTCCCGTAGAGTGCAAGAACCGCGGCCCAAAGCCCAGCGTCGTAGCGCAATGGGTCGTTTCAAGGATTCTCCGCCTCAGTTGCTGCAACTGCTCGAACATCTGTACATTTCGAGGCAAATAGGCATTGATGGCGATGTAATCACCCGGCTCTGCCTGAGAAATCCATCGTTGGATTAACGCTGCCAATTCCAAACCGCTCTGCTCCATGTCCTGGGAAATAAAGACCGCAACATGCTCGTCTTCCCACTGAGCCTTTTCGGATGGCAACGTTCCCTGGTTTTGAAATGCCGCCAGCAATGCCCGTGCGCGGCCTTTACTGTCTTCAACATCCGGTTGGTCAAAAGCATTGACGTGTAGAAACGCGCAAGCCAACGAGACTGCCACTTCCCAGCGATACATCTCGGCGCCCAGATCGTAGACATCATCCAAGCGCAAAGTGATCACCGGATGGCCGGCGGCTAATAGGGCGCTTGCTCTTCCTTCCTTTGCCCCGCTAAGGCGGAAGTACACAAACAGCCGATCTTGGCCATAATTCCCAGGGTCAACCTCTGGCTCGAGATCCACCGGTATAATCCCCCGCCCCTCTTTACCGCTTGATTCGGCGACCAACTGCTCCAACCATGCTCCCAGGGGCAGTAACTCGGGATCAGCAAGGAAGGTTAATTTATCCCGCCCTTGAGCCGCAGCCACGCCCAATAGAATCCCCAATACCAAACCCGGATTGCGACCGGCGGGGTGGGTGGGTAAACACTGCTCGAACATGCGGTCAGCCCGGGATAATAGGGTCTCGATCTTCATTCCTAACAAAGCCGCCGGAAACAGGCCAAAAGCCGTCAACGCCGAGTAGCGCCCCCCGACTTGGGGATCGCCGTAAATGACCTCGCGAAAACTACGCTCTTGGGCCAATTTAGCCAGCGGTGTCCCCGGGTCGGTAATCGCCACAAAATGACGCCCGGGGTTCGTCTCGCCTTGGGCTTTCACCCACGCCCAGAAGTAATCCAACAAAGCGTGAACCTCAACCGTTGTGCCGGATTTGCTGGATACGATAAACAGGGTTTCCTCCCTCTTTAGATCACGCACTACGGCAAAAATCTGATCAGGATCTGTACTATCAAGAACGGTAAGACGCAAACCCGGCAGCCCACCGATTTGCCCTACCCCAAAAACTGAAGCAAACACCTCGGGGGCTAGGGATGAGCCCCCCATTCCCAGCAACACCACATGCCGAAATCCTTCTTGTGCCAACTGCTGTGCTAAACTAGACCACGCAGAAATCGTCGCGCGGCTCTTTTGCGGAGCAATCAGCCAGCCCAATCGTTGATGGATCTCGGCCTGTCCGGCGGTGTTCTCAGTCCACAAACTAGCATCAGCCTCAAACAGACGCTGGACGTAGCGCTCGTGATCGGCTCGTTCAATTTGAGCCGGTAAGAGATGCGCTAAAGGCCCTAATTCAGCAACCGCCGCCAACCGCCGCTCTTCGATGGTCTTCAACAAAGCATCAAAGGCATCGGCAAACGCCTTTACCCCTTCTTCTTCTAGTTCTTGGGTGACGCGCGCCATGGAAACACCCAGGTGCTCAAGGGCTGCAATAACCTCTTTTTCAGTGCTAACGTCGGCGCTAAGGGTTAATTTTGCTTCGCCATGATCGGCAAACGCCACTAAGGTTTGAGGGGGTACCGTGTTGACCGTTTGCGGCCCAATCAGGGCTTCCACATAGAGCACGTCACGATAGGCAGGGTTTTTGGTGCTTGTCGAAGCCCACAATGGACGCTGCACCCGGGCGCCATGACGCGCCAGCGCTTTAAACCGTTCGCTCTGGAACGCCTCTAAGAACTGCGCATAGGCCAAACGGGCATTGGCAATGGCCGCTTTCCCTAGTAATTGGCGAGCACGCTCGGCCTCTGGGCCTTCCTCTCGGATGATCGCTTCTAACAGTTTATCTACTTTAGTATCTACCCGCGAGACAAAGAACGAAGCTACCGAGGCGATACGGTCAATCGGCAATCCAGCCGCCAGACGATCCTCCAGTCCGCTCAGGTAGGCATCAATAACCTGAGCATACCGCTCCAATGAGAAAATCAACGTTACATTGACGTTAATCCCTTCGTATATCGCCCGACGAATGGCCGGCACCCCGGGCACTGTGGCGGGGATCTTGATCATCAAGTTAGGCCGAGAGACTAACGTCCATAGTCGCTTTGCCTCGGCTACCGTGCCTTCGGTATCATAAGCCAATGTGGGGGCAACCTCTAAACTTACATAACCATCTTCACCTTGAGAAGATTCATAAAGGGGCAAAAATAAGTCGGCTGCCCTTTGGATATCTTCAACCGTGAGTTGATCATAGATCTGAAGCGCCGACCAGCCTGCCCATGCCATAGGCTGAATGGCGGAATCATAATCGTGAGACCGCGCAATTGCTTGATGAAAGATGGTCGGGTTTGAGGTAACTCCCCGAATAAGCCCTTCTGCAATCATCCTGGCCAGTTCGCCGTTCTCCAGAAGCCGCCGCTGAATATTGTCATACCAAAGCGACTGACCTAGCGCATGTAACTTTTGAATAGCCTCGTTGCCCATCTCTGCCTCTCCCCAAACAACTTAACTGCGCTTTGCTTCATCCTCCAAGGCTTGCACCTTCTCAAAGCGACGTTGGTAGCGATCTTCGCCCAAGAATTTAGCCCTTAAAAAGGCGCGCACGATCTCCTTGGCTAACTCCGGGCCAATAATCCGCCCGCCCAGGCAAAGCGTATTCATATTGTCATGTTCCACCCCCTGATGGGCAGAATAGGTATCATGGCAGACACCGGCATAGACGCCGCGCATCTTATTTGCCGCGATGTTAACCCCAATGCCCGAAGCGCAGATCAGAATAGCCCTTTCCACCTCCCCGCGTTGAAGCGCACGACCGGCTTTTTCCGCAAAATCCGGGTAGTCCACCCGTTCTTCACTGAACACCCCAAAATCCACCACCTCATGGCCCAAAGAACGCACTGCCTCTACGACGTGCGCTTTGAGGGGAAAACCTCCATGATCGCATGCAATGGCTACACGCATTTCATCCTCCGTCCCTTATTCACCAACTCCTAACAACCCATGGGCTTCACGCACAATTTCGCTTACCGTCAGACCGAATTGCTCATAGATCACTTTATACGGTGCCGATGCCCCAAAACGGTTGATCCCCAGGATGCGGCCTTTGCTCCCTACCCAACGCTCCCAACCCAAAGGGCGGGCCGCTTCTACCGCCAAACGCCGCTCAATAGAGGGCGGCAACACCTCATCCTGATAACCTCGTTCCTGGGCCTCAAACAACTCCCAACTCGGGAAGGACACCAGCCGCACATTATATCCCTCTGCCGCCAATGCATACCCCGCTTCTACGATGAGGCTCACCTCCGACCCCGTGGCCATTAGAATGATCTGCGGGCGTCCACCTCCCAGGTCGGCTAACACGTACGCCCCACGGCGCAATCCACTGGCCGGGGCAAATACCGAGCGATCCAGTACCGGAATGGCCTGCCGGCTCAACACCAAGGCGGTTGGCCCGTCCCGCCGTTCGATTGCTACCTTCCACGCCTCACGCACCTCGTTGGCGTCAGCAGGGCGAATCACCACCAGATTCGGAATCGCCCGCAGAGACGGTAATTGCTCAATGGGTTGGTGGGTTGGGCCATCCTCCCCTAAACCGATCGAATCATGCGTAAAGATCCAGATACTCCCTAAATGGGAAAGGGCTGAGAGCCGGATCGCCGGCCGCATGTAATCCGAGAAGACCAGGAAGGTGGCACCAAATGGGATCAGACCGCGATAATACGCCATCCCATTGACCACCGCCCCCATCCCATGCTCGCGTACTCCAAAATGGAGATATCGCCCCATCGGATTATCCGCCTGAAAGGCTGTGGTACAGTTCATCCAAGTGTTGTTCGATGGCGTCAGATCCGCCGATCCGCCCATTAATTCCGGCAAGCGTGTGGCCAGTACATTCAAAACCTTCCCCGAAGCCGCCCGTGTCGCGATCCCTTTCGGATCCGGGGCAAACTCCGGCAAGTCCTTGTCCCAATCGGGAGGTAACTGCCCCTGCATACGCCGCTCAAATTCAGCCGCTAAGTCTGGATAGGCTTGACGATAGGCTTCAAATTGCTGCTGCCACGCCTTTTCGGCTATTTCTCCCTGCTCCACGGCCTGCCGGTAAAAGGCCAGCACATCCTCAGGAATGTAGAACTGCGGCTCCAGCGGCCAACCCAGGCGCTCCTTAGCCCCGCGCAGTTCTTCTTCGCCCGGCGGCTCCCCATGGGCTTTGGCTGTGCCCTGACGCGTGGGCAAGCCGTAACCAATTTGCGTGCGGCAGATGATCAACGAAGGCCGTGGGTCAGCCTTCGCCTCACGAATCGCGGCATCAATGGCGGCAACATTGTTGCCATCGGCCACATGCAACACCTGCCAGCCATAGGCTTCAAAACGGCGCGCACGGTCTTCAGTAAAGGTCAGGTCTGTTGAACCGTCAATCGAGATGCGGTTATCATCATACAGGTAAATCAACTTGCCCAGCCGTAGATGCCCTGCCAACGATGCGGCTTCAGATGCTACCCCTTCCATTAGGTCCCCATCGGTGACCAGGGCGTAGATATAATGATCCACAATATTAAACCCGGGGCGGTTGAATTCCGCCGCCAAATGCGCTTCGGCAATAGCCATCCCCACCCCATTGGCAAAACCTTGCCCTAAGGGGCCAGTGGTCGTCTCCACGCCGGGGGTCAAGCCGTATTCGGGATGGCCCGGGGTCTTACTCCCCCACTGACGAAAGCGCTTGAGTTCCTCCAAAGGCAGATCATAACCGGTTAGGTGAAGCAAGGAGTACAACAAAGCACACCCGTGCCCACCGGAGAGGATAAAACGATCGCGGTTCGGCCAATGGGGATTGCGCGGATTGTGCTTGAGGTGGCGCGTCCAGATAGTATAGGCAATCGCTGCTGCCCCCATCGGCAACCCCGGATGCCCTGAATTCGCATTCTGCACCGCATCCGCCGAGAGAAAACGCAAGGTGTTGATGGCACGTGATTCAAACTCAGGTGTGACGATCATGGGATGCGCTCCTTGGGATAATGACAGGATAAAAGGCAACTCCTAATTGCCAAAATTCTACCATCAATCACACCAGCATTTCCATAAAAATAAAAGGCTCGCACGGCTGTGCAAGCCTTTCGGTATTGCATTCTAAACTTCACTTCAAGCGCACACGACGCAATCGCAGACTATTGGTCACCACGAAAACACTGCTGAACGCCATGGCTAAAGCCGCCAAGATTGGATTTAGATAACCCATCGCTGCCGCGGGGATGAGAATCACGTTGTAGAAGAAGGCCCAAAAGAGATTTTGACGAATTGTGCGCAGCGTTTTTCGAGAAAGCAGAATCGCTCGCGCCACGCCACGTAAGTCGCTCCCGATCAACGTAACCGGCGCTGTAGCCATAGCGATATCTGTACCCGTGCCAATTGCAATCCCTACATCGGCCTGGGCCAGGGCCGGTGCGTCATTTATTCCATCCCCCACCATGGCTACAATATGCCCCTGTTGCTGTAGAGATTTGACTGCATCCGCCTTATGCTGTGGCAAAACCTCGGCAATAACCTCTTCGATGCCGACCTGGGTTGCAATCGCTAATGCGGTCGAACGCTGGTCACCCGTCAACATTACCACGCGTAAGCCCAAATCACGCAATGCACGCACACCTTCCAAAGCCCCCTCTTGTAAGGTATCAGCGATCCCAATAACTCCACAAGGAACTTCATCCACGGCAATCAGCACCGGCGTTTGAGCCTCTGCCTTAATCTTATCCACAACCGATTCGAGCCCGTTGAGAAAAAGCCCACGCCGCTGAAACATCCCCGGACTTCCTATCATGACCCGGTGACCTTGGATCTCCGCCTCGACGCCCTGCCCAATGTCCGCCGTGAAACCAGCCGGGTTTTCCAGGCGCAAACCTCGCGCATTTGCTTCGGCCACAATGGCCTCACCCAATGGATGCCCACTCACCTGTTCCACACTGGCCGCTAATTGAAGTAAACGGTTTTCATCTTTGACCAGAGGATTATCTGGAATAAGAAAGATTTGGGTCACCTGGGGTTGCCCCCGAGTTAGCGTTCCCGTCTTATCCAACACGACTACATCAACCTGTCCGGCCCGCTCCAAGGCTTCGCTATTGCGAAACAAGATACCCAGTTCCGCCCCTTTGCCAGTACCTACCATGACCGCCGTGGGTGTCGCCAACCCCAAAGCGCATGGGCAGGCAATCACCAATACCGCCACCATATGGATCAAAGCACGAGCAAAGGTAGCATTTGGATCGCCCGGAATGGGCACAAAGAAATACCAGATGCCAAATGTTATCAGTGCGATCAAGATAACGAGAGGCACAAATACCGCCGAAATACGATCTGCCAAGCGCTGGATGGGGGCTTTACTCGCTTGGGCTTCCTGTACCAAACGCACAATTTGCGCCAGAACGGTATCCTTTCCTACACGCGTGGCCTCAAACCTTAAGAATCCCTGCTTATTCAACGTCCCCCCAATTACGTTATCCCCCGGTTTTTTCACCACCGGTAGAGATTCACCGGTCAACATCGATTCGTCTACCGTTGAATGTCCTTCGAGGACAACACCATCCACCGGGATACGTTCCCCAGGCCGAACCAGGACAATGTCGCCAATTTGAACCTCTTCGATAGGGATCTCAAATTCGTGCCCCTCCCGAAGGATTCGTGCTGTCCTGGATTGCAACCCCATTAATTTGCGGATGGCTTCTCCGGTCATTCCGCGGGCACGGGCTTCTAAGTACTTGCCCAGGCGCACCAAGGTGATAATCACAGCCGCTGTCTCAAAATACACGTGTCCCTTGAGCCACCCTAAAACCACCGCTACCGAATAGAGATAAGCCACCGAGGATCCCATTGCGATTAAGACATCCATGTTGGCGGCACCATTTCGCAGTGCCTTGTACCCATTCCGATAGTATTGCCAACCCACATAAAATTGAACCGGAGTTGCCAGCACCCATAGAAGCCAATCCAATCCAGGAGAATGGGCCCACGTCATCGGCAATAGCCCCAAATCCCGCCCCATAGCCAACAGGAAAAGGGGCAGAGTAAACACTACCCCTACTACCAACAAGCGCTTTTGGAGCGCCACCTCCCTGCGGCGGGCTTCAGCCTCAGCGTCCTGAAACTCCCCCGTACTTTCAACTACGTTAAAACCGGCCTGACGAACGATGTGGCGAATTTCCTGCTGACTGATCAACGTAGGGATATAACGGACAATCACCTGCCGCGCCGGGTAAAGCACGTGAACCTCACGCACCCCAACCAATTGTGCCAAGGTGCGTTCCAGTCGGCGAGCATCGTTATCATCGCTCAATCCCTCAATCGGCCATTGAACCTCAGCGGTTGCCACACCATAACCAGCCCGTTCTACGCGTGCAACCAAATCCTCCCACCGGGTTAGGGCCGGATCAAAGATCACCGTAGCACGCTCCGAAGCCAGGTTGACGGCAACGTGGTTTACCCCTTTTTCTTTCTTCAAATTACGCTCAATGGTTGCAACACAATTGGCGCATGTCATTCCGGTAATGGGTAGCACCACCTGTTGTGTTTTTTCCATAATGACCTCCGATAAGCAACCTCAGGGCGTTTTTCTCGCCCCGAGGTTGTAAAACCTCAACCCCTAAATTCTTTGCGGAGGATAATTTATCTCCTCGAGCAGTTTGGCAATACTCTCTGGGGATGCCGGGGCTTCGTACTTGACGCGAACCTTCTTGCTTGTCAAATCGGCTTCAACCGCCTGAACGCCATCCAGTTCCCCTAACTCCATTTTGATCGTGTGAACGCAATGGGCACAATGCATCGCCGGAACAAAGAACTCAACCTCGGACATGGGTTTTTACCTCCGTTGGGTAAGATTAGTGGCATTAAAGACTTCGACAATTTCCTTTAGAACGCGTTCTCGTTCCTGAGGGTCTTCACCCTGTATCGCTGAAATGACACAGGAATGAAGATGATCCTCCAAGATCATGGCACTCACTTTATCCAGGGCGGCCTGCACCGCTTGGATTTGACGAATAATATCAATGCAATAGACTCCTTCTTCCACCATGCGCTGAATCCCGCGCAAGTGACCCTCGGCAGTTTTCAAACGGGCAATAACTTCTGGATTTCGCATCGCGGCTCCATTCTTAGCCCCTCCCCAGGGGGAGGGGTATCTATATTTTACCACATCACTCCAATTTATCAAGACCCAACATTGTCACTGGATTAACTGTATCGTCAAACCCTAGGCTTTAACTCTGCCTTGACATCGCCATAATTTGCCAATAGCATAACAATATGCGCTACGGTTTACACAAGTTCTGGAATTTTTTTAAGGCTAGCCTTATTCTGCTTAGTTTGTTGTGGGTGGGTTTTTCAACCTATTGGTTTCCGCCGCACCATGACCAACGCGTCGCGCCCCAAATTGGATTTACTGCGCCACAATTCTCACTCACCACACTCAACGGAGAGACTCTCGATCTTGCCCAAATCCAAGCCCAGGTTATTGTCCTAAACTTCTGGGCTACCTGGTGCCCGCCCTGCCGCGCCGAAATGCCCACATTCGAGCGCCTCAGTCGCGAATTTGAACCTGACCAGGTGCTGTTTATCGCCGTTAATGCTACTTTTCAGGATAATCTCGCCGACATCCATCAGTTTGTAAAAGAAAACAATATAACTTTTCCAATTGTGCTCGATCTTGATGGAAAGGTAAGCCGCGCTTACCAAATTCAAGCCTTTCCCACAACGTTCCTATTAGAACGCGACAAGACCATTCGTACCATGATGATAGGCGGTCCCGTTTCAGCCGTTTGGTTGCGCTCCGAGATTGAGCAAATCCTAAATCATCAGAAATAGCGGGTAATTTCAATGTTTCCGATCCTCCACATCGGCCCCCTTTCAATCAACACGTCTATTTTGATCCTTCTTGCCGGTCTATGGATAGCACTTTGGGTGGGAGAAAAGCAATACCCAACCGCCTCACCCTCTTTCTCTCTCTACGAAAATCTAGTGTTGACGGCGCTCATCGCGGGCATTATGGGGGCTCGTTTAGGTTACGCGGTGCAGAACATCTCCGCCTTCATGAGCGATCCCCTCGCCCTATTTACTCCATCCCCCAATATGCTTGATCTTCCAGCAGGGACTTTAGCCGCCTTTTTAGCGGCGTTGGTTTACGGCCACCGCCACAGCCTGAAACTCTGGAAAACGCTCGATCAACTAACCCCTCCTGCTTCGGTTTTTGCCAGTACGGTTCATCTTGCCAATCTGGCCTCAGGTGATGCCTACGGTGCTCCCACACAAGCCCCCTGGTGTATTCATCTATGGAATGCATGCCGCCATCCCACCCAAGTCTATGCCTTTATCTTGGCTCTAGGCGTTGCAATTTTCATCTTGCGGACCTCGCGTTACAACTTACCCGAAGGGTTTCAATTCTGGGCTTTTATTGGGATGAGCGCCTTAGTCCGATTGATTATCGAGCCATTTCGAGGTGATTCGGCAATTCTTTTAGGGATCTTCCGTCAGGCTCAATTCATCGCTTGGTTGGTCCTGCTGATCAGCCTGTTTCAGATCTCCAAACGGATTAAACTCATTGATAGGGAGTAATGCATGCGCCTTTTGGGTAAAACATTCCTGGTTACTGGTGCCGCACGCCGCCTGGGTCGGGTTTTTGCTCTGGCCATTGCCAAAGAAGGGGGAAATGTTGTGATTCATCACGGGCATTCCCCTGCCGAAGCAAACGAGGTGGCCGAACTCGCCCGAAACTTGGGGGTTAAAGCCTGGGTGATTGAGGGTGATCTTTCCAATCCCACAACCGCAGAATCACTCCTCAACCAAGCCTGGGAACTGGCGCCGCTTGATGGCTTAGTAAACAATGCGGCTATTTTTGAAAATCGTGACCTCTGGCAAACAGATTTAGAGACATGGCAACGCCACTTAAATATCAACTTAACCGCACCGTTCCTTCTTAGCCGTCATTTTGCGGCACTTCTCCCCGCATCCCAAAGCGGCCGCATCATCAATATCCTCGACTGGCGAGCCTTACGACCGGGAAGCGACCATCTTGCCTATATGATCAGTAAAGCCGCGCTGGCGGCATTGACGCGCAGCCTGGCACTTGCCTTAGCACCGCGCATTGTGGTTAACGGCATTGCCTTGGGTGCCATCCTCCCCCCTAGTGACGGAAACGTCAAGGATGATTTGCTAACCTCTATCCCTGCCCGACGCTGGGCTTCGATCGAAGAAGTTGAGCAAACCCTCATCTTTCTTTTAGATGCCCCTATGTATATCACCGGTGAAATCATCCACCTCGATGGTGGACGCCATCTAGTTTGATTTTCTCTGCCAGGAGTACGTTTATGGATATTACGTTCATTCACGACCTACTGGTCCGCGGTATCATCGGCATCAGTGATCGCGAGCGCGCCCAACCTCAAGATATTCTGATTAATCTGGCATTGTTTGGGGATGTCAGCCAGGCCGCAGAAACAGACCGCATCGAAGACTGCATCAACTATCGAACGATAGCCAAGAAAATCACGGCTTACGTCGAGCGCGCGGGACGCTATACGGTTGAAGCCCTCGCCGCCGATATTGCGCGTTTGTGCCTGGAAGAGCCCGCTGTTGTGGGAGTGCGGGTGAGGGTTGAAAAACCGGGCGCCGTACGCTTTGCCCGTTCGGTGGGTGTAGAAATTGAGCGCTTCCGGGACTCAAAAACCAACCCAGCGATGCATCAGGCTTATATCCTCTTAGGCAGCAACATCGAGCCTGAGGTCAATATTGCCGCAGCCATTGAGCGCCTGAAGGAATCCTGTGTGGTAAACGCCATTTCCAGTATTTGGGAGACCGAGGCCGTGGGCTCACCCGGACCACGCTTCCTAAATGCCGTCGTTTGGCTCTCGACCCCCCTTGATTTGGAAGCGCTCAAAAATCAAATTCTAGCCCCAATCGAACAGGCCTTAGGACGTGTTCGCACTTCTGATAAGAATGCTCCACGCACCATAGACTTGGATATCCTTATCTATGATGAACAGATCCTGGACAATAATGTATGGCAACGCGACTTTATTGCGCTGCCGCTGGCAGAATTACGTCCAGATCTCAGCCGTTCCACCAATAGTGAAAGTCTGGCTGAAATTGCCCAACGACTGCGTTCGGCCTCCTCTGCTTTTGTGCGCAGTGATTTGCACCATCTAAGTCGCCTGCGTTAAATATGCAGAGGCTCAGCACTGCGCGAGATGTTGTCTAAAAACTCCATCCGCGTCGCCATGCTGGTGCGAAATGCACCCAGCATGGTTGAGGTCGTCATCCGTGAGTTGTGCTTCTTGACGCCTCGGATCATGGCACACATATGAATAGCCTCAACCACCACCGCCACACCCATAGGGTGTAAAACCTCATTTAGGAAATCCGCGATTTGGCGGGTCATTCGCTCCTGAACCTGTAACCGCCGCGCAAACATGTCCACGACCCGCGGAATCTTGGAAAGACCGATCACCTTACCTTTGGGAATATAAGCCACATGCGCGCGCCCGATGAAAGGCAACATATGGTGCTCACACAGGCTATAAAATTCAATATCCCGTACCACGACCATTTCGTCATAATTGACATCAAAGATAGCCTCATTAATCAGTTCAACCGGATCCACACGGTAACCCGCCAGTAATTCCTCATACATGTTTGCCACCCGTTCAGGGGTGCGCAGCAGTCCCTGGCGATCTGGATCCTCACCAAATGCAATCAACATTCGGCGCACGCTCTCCTGAATAGCCTGAGTATCAATGCCATCACCATCTAAAAGTTCGGCTGCTGCATACACATTCGCGTTCATCGTGAGTCTTCCTCCTTGATTTACTTTTACGATCAGTAATTTGCTATTGCTGACGACTCAGCAAGGCATGTGTCAACTCCCTTAAGGCTACCATGGCCTCGTTCTCTAACCCGGTTCTTTCCAGCCACTCTAAAGCCTCTTGAGTGAGTCTGTCGGCTTCGAGTTCCGTTTGACGCTGAACACCCTCTTCAATTAGCCATTGAGCCAGGACAGGGGCCTCATGGGGTTGAATTTGTCCTTCGCGCCAACGCTGCGCAAAACGTCCATTGCGGACTAAACCTAACACAACCGGAAGCGTCTTTTTCCCACTCACCAGATCGCTCTCGGTGGATTTTCCGGTCAAAGCCGTACTACCCCAAATCCCCAGCCAGTCATCCACAACCTGGAAACACAAACCCAAAGCATTTCCATATTGCGCAAAGGCATGTTGCACGGATTCTTCCGCACCCCCAATGAGCGCACCTAAATGGGCACACGTCTGGATCAACGCCGCCGTCTTCCCAGCAATCATGGTCCAATAGTGTTCCAATGGGATTTCGCGATCTTGCTCAAAAGCAATATCAAGATGCTGCCCCCCGGTTAGTCGCAAGCAGGTTTCGACAAACAATGATTGGGAGCGAAAATACTTGTCCGGGCTTAGAACATGTTGTAGTCTGTTTAGTGCCATAAAGGCTATCGCAAACATGGCATCGCCAGCATTGATGGCTTGCGCCTCCCCCCATCGCGCCCAGACCGTAGGACGGCCTCGACGCAAGGGGCTTCGATCCTCAATATCATCATGGATGAGGGAAAAGTTATGTAACAGTTCAACTGCCGCTGCCGCTGGCAGAGCCCTTTCCCAATCACCACCCACCGCATCTGCGATCAGAAGTAACAGCAGGGGACGGAGGCGTTTCCCTTGCGCCTCCTGGCCTGCTCCCTCGCCTTCCCATCCCATGTGATAACGCAGCATTGCTGCCATACCAGGATAGTCTTTAAGGATTGGGTAATCCAAAATCTCTTGTAACAAAGCCTCTAACCTGGGACGATATTGTGAGAAAAAAGGTGAAAATGCATTCATGGTTAAATCACCTTTGGATCAGTGATACAGAACGAAGCGTCGAAATCGTGCCCGCCCCCACGCCAAACATGGCGATGCGCAGCGCAAGCAAGATTTCTTCCACCAAGCCCATCACCTCATCTGTGGAGCGGGCCGCTGCTCTCAAAAAAGGTCCCGCCATGCCAACTAGAGAGGCACCCAACGCAATACATTTAGCCACATCTAGGCCATGACGAATTCCCCCTGAAGCGATCAAAGGAAGTTCGGGAACGGCATTCCGCACCGCCACCAAAGCGTGTGCCGTGGGAATGCCCCAATCACGAAACAAGGCCGCCACCCGCGCACGTCGTTCGTCCGGCATGCGGTACATCTCAACCTGCGACCACGAGGTTCCTCCTGCCCCTGCCACATCAATTGCTGCCACGCCGACATCGGCTAGACGCCGAGCCACTTGAGCAGAGATGCCCCAGCCCACTTCTTTCACGATCACCGGTACCCCCACTTCCTTACAGACGACCTCTATTTTTCTCAGCAGGCCACTAAAACGCGTATTGCCCTCTGGCTGTAGTGCCTCCTGAAGCGGATTTAGGTGCAGAATCAGGGCATCCGCCTCAATCATCTCAACCGCCCGGCGGCAGTCCACAGAGGTGAAACCATAATTAAGTTGCACCGCGCCCAAATTGGCAAACAAGAGAATAGAAGGCGCAACACGCCTAACCCGAAAGGACTCCACGCTCTCAGGATGCTGAAACGCTGTCCTTTGAGAGCCCACGCCCATCGCCAAACCAAAACGTTCCGCCACCTCAGCCAGACGCAAATTTATCACCTCGGCTTCAGATGTGCCCCCGGTCATGGAAGAGATTAAGAGTGGTGCTCCCAGAGGTTTCCCCAAAAATTCGCTTTTTAAGTCTATGGCTTCAAAATCCAGTTCGGGCAAAGCCACATGCTCAAATGCATAGGCATCCAAACCATTGCTCAAGGCCGACTGGACGTCCTTTTCAAGGTTGATCCGAATATGGTCTACTTTGCGAGGTTGTAAATCAGGATCATGTCCCTGCATGGTCACCTACCAGAGGATGTGTGTTTGAGTATACCAAAGGAAAAGGGTAAGAAAACCCATCCTGCTTAGGCAAAGATTGTACACCCAGATTAAGTTCCTAATCCTCTTTAGTGTTGGGTTAGGATGCAGAAGCAATTATCTTGACACCTTCTAATCCCGAATTACAATTACTGCAACCTTAGAGACCTGGGAGGTTGCAATGAGCGATGTATTTGAAGAGGTCAAAGCGGTGATCGCTGACGTCCTGAAAATTGATCCCAGCGAAATCACCCCTGAGACGCGCATTATCGAAGACCTCAAAGCCGATTCTATGGACCAATTCTTCCTAATTGATGGTCTCAGTCAAAAGTTCGATTTGGCCATTTCGGATGAAGACGCACGCCAAATCAAGACCGTGGCCGACGCCGTGCGTTACATCGAAACACATAAAAAGCAATAAGTAAAATGGCACGGAAGCAGAATTATTACTTCCGTGCCTAGCACCCTTCATCCCAAAGATCGCATTACCTTCCTAAATAAGGTGCAACTAACTCAGCCACCTGCTCAGGGTGTTGAGCAATTCGTACCCCGGCTGCCTCTAGGGCAGCAATTTTTCGGTCCGCTGTACCTGCTCCTCCCTCAATGATCGCACCTGCATGTCCCATGCGCTTCCCGGGCGGGGCAGAGCGACCGGCAACGAACCCTATCACTGGTTTAGTGACGTGGCGGGCAATATATTCCGCAGCGCGTTCTTCATCATTACCCCCAATTTCCCCAATTAATACTATCGCTTCCGTGTAGGGATCGGCCTCAAACAACGACAAGACATCAATAAAATCTGTCCCACGCACCGGATCTCCACCGATACCCACACAAGTGCTTACCCCCACCCCCTTCATTTTCAAGGCATAGAGCACTTCGTACGTCAACGTACCTGAACGCGAAACCACCCCCACGCTTCCAGGCAACGCAATATGGCCGGGAATAATTCCCACCTTGGATTCACCCGGAGTCAGTGCGCCGGGGCAATTTGGCCCGATCAAACGCACTTGCTTCTGCTCCAAACAGCGCGTCACGCGCATCATATCTTGGATTGGGATACCCTCAGTAATACAGAAAATAAGGCCAATTCCAGCATCCGCCGCTTCAAAAATAGCATCTGGCGCAAAACGAGCCGGAACAAAAATCACGCTGACATCGGCACCCGTAGCCTCTACGGCAACTTTAACCGAGTCGAATACAGGAATTTTGCCATCTAAGACCCATTCCCCACCTTTACCCGGTGTCACTCCGGCTACCACATTCGTACCATAAGAAAACATCTGTTGGGTGTGGAAAGACCCCTCATGTCCTGTAATTCCCTGGACTAAAACCCGAGATTTGCGGTTAATCAAGATGCTCATAGATCAAATCTCCTTTGCTAACGGCTACGGCTTTTTGAGCGGCTTCAACCAGGGTTTCGGCGGTTATCATATGGGCATCCGCTAACATCCTTCGCCCTTCTTCCGCATTGGTACCTACTAAGCGTATTACCATAGGCACCTTTGGTTTGACCTCTGACAGAGCACTTAAGATACCCCGTGCAACCTCGTCACAACGCGTAATCCCACCGAAAATATTAATGAGCACCACCCTCACCTTGGGATCAGAAAGGATGATACGCAGCGCCGCCGCTACTTTATCGGCGCCCGCCCCTCCACCAATATCCAGAAAATTGGCCGGCTCCCCCCCGTGTAGCTTGATGATATCCATGGTTGCCATGGCTAAGCCTGCCCCATTGACCATGCACCCAATTTCACCCTCAAGTTTGATATACGAAAGACCGTATTTGCGGGCTTCAACTTCTGCCGGCGCCTCCACATCGGGGTCACGCATCTCGGCCAGATCGGGATGGCGGAAAAGCGCATTATCATCAATGCTCATCTTCCCATCCAAGGCTAACATGCGCTTATCTGCGGTAATGACCAGAGGGTTGATCTCCACCAGAGTTGCATCATGAGCGGTATACACTCGCCACAGACCCTCCGCAATGCCGGTAAATGTCTTCCAATACTCCCGTGGCAGATCCATAGCGACGGCAAGATCGCGGGACTGATAATCGCGTAATCCGATTAAGGGATCAATATACACCTTGATAATTTTTTCTGGAGAGCGACGGGCAATTTCCTCAATATCCACGCCTCCCTCCGCCGAAGCCATCATGACCGGACACCTCGCAGTGCGGTCGTTGGTAATGCCCAAATAAAGTTCGCGCTCAATACTCACAGCCTCATCTACCAATACTTTGCGCACCGGCAAACCCTTAATCTCCATGCCCAAAATAAGAGTCGCCAGTTCCTCTGCCTCTTCTGGGGATCGTGCCAATCGAATTCCACCCGCTTTACCTCGTCCCCCTACCAACACTTGGGATTTAATGACCACTTTTCCACCTAATTCCTCGGCGATATGTTTAACTTCATTAGAGTTAAGCGCGACCTTACCGCGAGGAATCGGGATACCAAAGCGTGCAAAGATTTGTTTGGATTGATACTCGTGTAGATTCATAGATCATTCGACCCCATTAAGCATGAATTGGCGAGCCCATTATATCCTTATCTTCTTTCTAACGCTAACCAGCCCGGCAGAAATTTGCTCCGCCGGGCTAGTCCCATTTATACAAGGGCAACCCTCAACCTTTGAGGAATTCCTCCAAGGCCTGGCGGCTGATCCGATAAGCATTCCCGATCTTTTTCGCCTTTAGTTCTCCAGACTGAATCGCAGCCAAAACATCCTCTTCCGAGACGCGTAATATCGTTGCCGCCTCAGCCGGGGTCATCACTTCAGGAATTCCAGCGGGTTTTCCCCCCTCCCCACTGCCTTGTCCGGCGCCTTGAAGGGATTGCGAAATCACATTCCCCAAACCTATGCCAGCCCCAATACCTGCGGTTAACCCTGCGCCACCGCTTGGGTTCTGAGCCGCATCCCGTAGGGCATCTGCAGCCTGTAATTGGGTGTAGGTTTGTAAGTCCAACACCCCCATTGCTCGTAATTCTTCCGCTGATTTTTCAGAGGGTTTCAGGTTGGCGATATAAAATGTTTTGAGGGTTAGACCCAGAGCAGAAAAATCATCTTGTGCTTTGGCTCTAACGCCAGCACCAATCTCCTCGGTTAACCCAATTAGATCGGTTACCGGACGTTTAGCCGCCGTTTCACCCAGCAAATCCTGCAATTTGGAGAGAAGGATCGCCCGCAAACGATCTTCAATATCAGACATACGATATACTTTTTGAGCCCCCACCACCTGCGTCACAAATTGCTGGGCATCTTTTACTTGAAACGAATAGGTACCAAATCCCTGCAGAAGCGCTACCCCCAATCCCATGCCAGGATTGCGCACCAGAATCGGTTGGGGTGTACCCCACTTTCGATCCACAAATTCACGCATGGAGACAAAATAAACCTCAGCAGTGAACGGCGTACGGTTGTTAAACGCCTTCCCCAGGAAATCAATCAGCAAAGGGATGTTAGCAGTGGTAATCGTATGCCGCCCCGGGCCAAAAGAATCCAAAGCCCGCCCATCACGGAAGAACACGGCTCGCTGCGATTCGCGGACGATCACTTGCGACCCTATGCGCAGATCTGCCACCCCTTCTTCAGGGAAACGATGCACGATTTCATCCACCATCTCACTGGGGTATTCAACGACATCGAATATTCTTGCCATCTGATTTCTCCTTCTTGCATCCTAAGTAATTGGTGTGGGTCTACTGGGTGGTTTCCGAAGTTGTGGGAGAAATCCCCAACATCACTTCAACCCGTTTTTCAAAGGTGTCCAAACAAGATTGCGCTACAGCGATAAGGTTTCGCACCGCCGCACCCAATCCCTCGCCGCCAATAGACGCCTCGACATGATCCAGCGCACGCGCCACTTCGTCCTCTAGATTGACCAACGCCAGGTCATAGGCATATACCCTTTCCAGGTCCTCTGGACGAATACGCACCGCATCGAAGAACCCGGTATAGCCGTAAGCCGCCGTTCTAAGCCGATCAATGAATTGGCGAAGTTTTAATGAGGCCTGCTCCATATCGTCCACTAGTTCCAGTTCCCCCTCCCCCAAAAGCGCCCGTTGCACAGCAGAAACCCGCTGCCACAGCGCTTCGAAGTGGTTCGCAAGCGCTTCCCGCAGCATCTTGTCGGCCACTCTACGTTGGGCCCGCTCCACATAACCCGCAAACCCCGGAATACGGCTCAACAATTGGTTGAAAATGTTTTGATCGCCCTTAACACGATCATAAATATCGCTCATCGTGCCTCCTTTTGCTTTAGGTGCCTATTGCAGAACATGATCGTTACTTTGATTATAGGGCTAAATACATCGAAGAGCAATTGCCCTTCATCAAATTGTCAAGTTGAATGGCCAGCAAAGGCGGTGAAAAAACTACAACCAGGGATTGGTTTTTCACCAATCCTGTTCATCCCATTTTTTTCAAAAAAGATAACCCCACCCAAGAATGCCGGCCTTGATAAAAAATTAGATTTTTGTAAGGAAGTTGCAAAGAATACCACTTTACTTTCAGGTGCGATTATCCTATAATGAAACCAAGATTATCCCCAAAAAGGAAGGAGGTGAATTGCGATGTTGTTTGCTCCCAAGGAAAAGGGCCAAGGGCTGGTTGAATATGCGTTGATTCTTGTTTTAGTAGCAGTCGTCGTTATTGTTGTCCTCGCCCTGCTCGGCCCTGCCATCGGCAACGTTTTCAGCCAAATCATGGGTTCCATCTAAGAGGCCAAAGTAAATCTCTCCAGAAAAAAAGGCAACCAATCTACCCCGGGATGCAAGAACTCCCGGGGTAGATTGGTCATGTTTATGTGCAAGTCACCTTACAAGTCACCTTAATTGTTAGCATTCTGAAATGTCAAAGGGGTTGTACTGACCCCCACAATATGTATAATGAGCATTAGGGTAATTTGGGTGGAGGTAAAGTGGCATGAATTTCTTGAACTCAGAAAAAGCCCAAGGTTTGGCTGAATACGCCTTAATTCTGGTCTTCGTGGCCTTGGTGGTCATTCTGGTGCTTTCACTATTTGGGACAAATTTAGAAAGCCTCTATAACAATGCCATTGGTCAAATTAAGGCGGTTATCCCTTAAACATTCTCTCCTTTTGAATCACAAAGGGTGGGAATTAAAGTGATATCTTTTTCACAAATTGCCGTATAATGATTTTATCAACTCAAACGCAACGAGAAAACCGCAATTCCCCACTATGGAGGCGATAAAATGGCTAGGCGCGGTGGTTTGATCATTATATTGATTGCCCTTATTCTTTTAGTCGTTGTCGTTGCTGCTTACATCTGGCTACAAATGCAAGGGGGGTTACCGGGTCAGGCCCAGCCTCAGGCAACCCCTACCCCTCAAAATCTGGTCAACATTGTCATCACCACTCAGTTTATTGCACGCGGGAGCGAAATCACAGAGGGAAGTGTGACCACTATCCCTTACCCCCGCGAACAATTGGTTGAAGGCACTTTTATTACGGAGATCGAATCAGTATATGGAAAACGTGCTAAGTATGACCTGGAGCGCGGCATTCCCCTCACACCAGGGGCGTTGGTTGAACCCGGAGCGGGCTCCATTGTCTCATTTGATATTCCTAAAGAATTTGTTGCCCTTCCCATTCCAGTTTCCAGCCTAACCTCTGTCTCCTATGCGCTTCAACCCGGAGACCATGTCATGGTCATTGGCTGTATGCTGCTGGTAGATGTGGATCAGCAATTCCAATCTCGACTTCCTAATAAACTTCCTCAATTACTTCAACCGGGTCCCGTCAATGAACCCGAATCTATAACCACCGGTTTTCCTGATGGCAGCATCCTTAACGATCAAGGACGTACGGAACTCGATCCCACGCTCAACCAATCTTTATATGCAGTACCCTCTGAACCCCAACGCCCGCGCTTAGTCTGCCAAACCATCATCCAAGATGCTGTTGTTCTGCGTTTGGGAGCATTTTCATCTCCACAGGTTGCCGCTGCTCAACAACAACCTTCACCCACACCTCAACCAGGTCAAACTACCCCAACAACCACAACAACGTCATTACCCGACTCTGTAACCCTGGTTGTTAGTCCGGAAGACGCGGTCATACTAAACTTCATGATGCTTGAAGGGATAAAGATCAACCTTGCCCTTCGCAATCCAACGGATACCAAACCCATTGTTACCGATGCGGTCACGCTTCAGTACTTAATGGATCAGAAAAATATACCCCTTCCTGCAAAACTTCCCTTTGCAGTTGAGCCTCGTGTTGATAAATTAGAGTATCCCCTTCTCCCGAGTGAGATCATGCCAACACCAGCCCCATAATTACTGGTCCACCCTTTAGGAGCTGTATGTCGATAACTGAGAAAATTAAGGTTTTGATTGTAGACGATATCCCAGAAACGCGTGAGACGATTCAGCGTGCGCTTCGGCTTGAGCCCACAATAGAAGTCATTGGAACAGCAAGTAGTGGGCGTGAAGCCATTGAAATGGCTTCAGGCAGCCGACCCGACGTCGTCATTATGGACATCAACATGCCAGACATGGATGGCATCACTGCAACTGAAGCCATTCGCCGTAAGGTACCATTCTGTCAGGTCGTTATTCTCTCCGTACAAAACGATCCGGGGTACATGCGTCGCGCTATGCTTGCGGGGGCGCGTGATTTTCTTTCTAAACCGCCTGATATTGATGAACTTATTGCGGCAGTAAAAAGAGCCGGAGTAATGGCGGTTGAAGAGAAAAAGGTCGTTACCGGCCCTCTTGTTGAACCCTCTGTAAAGACACCTCTCTGGGGCCAACAGGGAAAAATCATTACTATATACAGTCCCAAAGGAGGAACTGGAAAAACGGTCGTTGCTACAAACTTAGCAGTTTCTTTGCAATTAGAAGGCTCAGCCACGATTCTGGTTGATGGTGATTTGCAATTTGGCGACGTTGGGCTAATCTTAAATGAGAGGTCGAGAAACAGCGTCGTTGATCTTGCTATCCGAGTTGACGATCTCGACCCCGAGATTGTTGAAAGCGTTGCAATTAAACACAAGGAGTCGCAACTTGACGTACTTGTGGCTCCGCCCCAACCAGAAATGGCACTGGAGATTAGCAGCAACCATTTTGGCAAACTGCTGCAGTTTTTAAAATCAATGTATCAGTTTGTTGTTGTGGATACCTCTTCTTACCTGAGCGAAGTCACTCAAGTCGCCTTAGAAAACGCCGACCTCATTGTTCTTGTCGCTACTCAGGACTTAACCTCCCTTAAGAACATCAACTTATTCCTTGCACTTGCTGATGCCTCAAACCTTCCGCGGGAGCGAATTTTGATCGTGCTAAATGCCTATGACAAGCGCATTAACATTGACCCCAACCGGGTGAGCAAGAGTTTAAAACATGCTGTCGAGGCGGTTATTCCGTTAGACGAGCGCATCGTTTTTAACTCTATCCTCAAAGGGAGACCTTTTGTCCTTGAGGATAAGACGTCAGCGGTCAGCAAAGCGATTTTAACCTTATCCGACTTAATAAAACAAAAAACATCTCATGCTGAAGCAATATCAAGCAAATCCTCTCTGAACAGAGAATAGGAGTTGAGCCATGTCTCTTCTAAGAAGACTTACCAGCGAAGGCTCGAGCCCCAATAATCACCAAGATCAAGGTGGCCCGACCCGACCCTCGTCTGCGCCAATCAAGCGGGTTCCAACGACGCTCCAACCCACCGCCGCTGATACCTATCAGGATTTGAAGAACCGCGTCCAAAACAAATTGCTCTCAACTCTTGACCCTTCCATGGATGTAACAAAAGTCGCAGAGGTTCGGCGAACCATTCAAGAACTATTTGAGCAAATTCTAAGCGAAGAAAACATTGTGCTCTCCCGCCCTGAACGGGCTCGAATGTACGAGCAGATTGTGGCTGAAATATTGGGGTTCGGACCACTACAACCACTTCTTGAAGACGATACCATTACTGAAATCATGGTAAATGGCGCACGCAATATCTATATTGAGCGTCACGGGAAAATCCAACGAGTTCCTATGAGTTTCGAAGATAACGAACATGTCATGCGCATCATTGAGCGCATTGTCGCACCGTTAGGACGACGGGTAGATGAGGCTTCACCCTACGTGGATGCCCGCCTCCCCGATGGCTCGCGTGTCAATATTGTGATTCCCCCAATATCACTAGTTGGGCCAGTCATAACGATCCGTAAATTCGCTCGCAATCCCATTACTGTTGACCAATTGATACAATTTGGCTCCATCACCCCCGAGGCCATCCAGTTCTTAGACGCGTGTGTTAAAGCCAGAATAAACATCGTGATCTCAGGAGGCACCGGTTCCGGTAAGACCACCTTGCTTAACGTGCTTTCAGGCTTTATTCCTCCCGATGAACGTATCATCACCATTGAAAACGCGGCTGAATTACAGTTGCGCCAAGAACATGTTGTAACTCTCGAATCTCGCCCACCCAATATCGAAGGACGGGGTGAGATCACAATCCGACAGCTCGTGATTAATGCCCTCCGTATGCGACCCGATCGCATCATTGTCGGCGAGATCCGCGATGAAGCTGCTTTGGATATGTTACAGGCCATGAATACTGGCCATGATGGCTCTATGACCACTTGCCACTCGAACAGCCCACGCGATACCCTCGCTCGCATCGAAACAATGACCATGATGGCCGGGATGGACCTCCCCAGCCGAGCCATTCGTGAACAGATTGCTTCTGCAATAGACTTGATCATCCATCAAGAACGCATGCGTGATGGCACTCGCAAAGTGGTTAGTATTTCCGAGATCACAGGTATGGAAGGCGAAGTCATTACAATGACCGACCTCTTCGTCTTCGAGCAAACCGGTTATGAAAATGGCAAGGTTGTTGGGCGATTACGCCCCACCGGTTTACGGCCAAAATTCATGGAAAAAATTGAATCCGCCGGTATTCACCTTCCGCCCTCAATTTTCGGCATGATGGATAGGCGTGTCAGATAAGCGAAAGGGTTAGCCATGGTAAATTCGATCCTAGTCCTTATCCTTGGTGGGGGACTGGCATTCCTGCTCCTTCTCATAGGGATTGTGGTCTCAATTGTCAGCGAGCGGGCATTGGTCGAACAGCGCTTGGGGCGTTATATTGAGGTACAACAAGCCCAGGCGGTCTCCAAAAAAGAACGAAAGCAAATGTTAACCGAATGGCTGAACCGCCAAGTTCAACGCACCTCTTATGGTGATCGGATCTCTCGAGAACTTGCCCGCGCAGATTTAAAGTTAAAATCTGGTGAGTACATATTGATTATCGTTGCGTGTGCGGTTTTAGGTGCCCTTATCCTCTGGAGCACCAGCGACAGGTCAATCCTAATGGCAATTCTTGGCGCCCTAGTGGGTTCCCAAATCCCGGGATGGTATGTGAAATCCCAGCAAAAAAAGCGACTCGTGAAGTTTAACGAACAACTACCGGACATGTTGAACCTTATGGTTAATGGGCTAAGAGCAGGGTTTTCCACCCTTCAAGCCATGGAATCGGTAAGCCGCGAAATGCCCAGCCCAATTTCAGACGAATTTCGCCGTGTCGTTCAAGAGGTTCAACTTGGCTTGCCCATGGAAAGAGCGCTGGATAATCTTCTCCAACGCATCCCAAGTGATGATCTAGATCTTGTAATAACTGCCATGAACGTACAACGCGAGGTGGGTGGTAACTTAGCCGAAATCCTTGACGCGATTTCTTACACCATCCGCGAGCGCGTGCGAATTAAAGGCGAAATTCGAGTTCTTACGACCCAGGTTATGTGGTCAGGTCGCTTCCTTTCTCTCTTGCCCATAATCTTAATTGTGGTGCTCTACTTCATAAACCGTGATTACATTATGACTTTCTTCAGTCCAGAAAACGTCCCTTGTGGTTACATTGCGCTTGGCATTGCGTTTTTCCTAATCCTTATTGGTTACTTTGTTATGAATCGCTTAGCCGATATTGAGGTATAGGTCAAGAGGAGTTGGGCTATGGGCATGATATTGGCGCTTTTCATCTTTGTAATATTGGGTGTAATCGCCCTAACCATAATTGGTCTTAGAAACCCTGAACTGGCCAATGAGCAAGCCTTACAAGAGCGGTTAGAGCAATTCAGTCGAACTGGTGAATATGTTGACTTGCGAAAATTGGAATTGTCTCAGCCATTCTCCCAGCGCGTAATCATTCCAATCGCACGCAAACTGGGAGAAATAGCCTCACGACTCACACCTGCCAACCTGATTCAGACCTATAATAAACGACTCGAACTTGCTGGCGCGTCCACATTTTGGGATGGGGGTCTGGTATTGGTCGCGCAAGGTCTCCTGGCGATTATTTTTGGTGGGCTTATCTTTTTAATCTTCAGCCTTAGCCCCACTCAACGTCCATTGGGCAACACCCTCTTTTTTACGTTTCTCTTCGCTATCATTGGTTTTCTTTTCCCCAACATGATAATCTCAAGCCGCATCTCTCGCCGTCAACGCGAGATTCGCAAAGCCATGCCCGACGCATTAGACCTCTTGACCATCTGTGTAGAAGCCGGGTTAGGATTCGATGCCGCAATGCAAAAAGTCAGTGAAAAATGGCAAAGCGAACTCTCACTCGCATTTGCCCGCGCGATTCAAGAAATCCAGTTGGGGAAAACCCGTCGTGAGGCCTTGCGCTCTATGGCTGAGCGAATCGGAATTCCTGAAATGACATCGTTCGTTGCCGCCGTAATTCAAAGTGAAATGCTGGGTGTGAGCCTGGCAAAAGTTCTACGCATTCAATCCGAGCAAATGCGAATGCGAAGACGCCAACGCGCAGAAGAGGAAGCCCGGAAAGCCCCCCTAAAAATGCTGATTCCAATGGCTCTCTTAATATTCCCCTCTCTCCTAATCGTGCTCCTAACCCCAGCTGCACTTCGGTTATTCCGTTCCGCTCTTGGATCAATGTTTTTCCAATAACTACAACTCCATAAATGCCATTTGCAGAATGGGCTTTCATCCCCTGGTTTTATCGTGCTTACCGCGCATTCTGGAGCGCAATAGATTGGGTATTTCCACCCGTGTGTGCCGGGTGCGGCGCCTCAGGATATCGGTTTTGCCCGGATTGTTACAACCAAATCAAACTCATTGATCAAGATCAGGTTTGCTCTCAATGTGGTATTCCCTTTGCCCCCACTGACAACCCTCCCAAAACCATATGCCCTGCCTGCCGGGAAACCTTAACGCCGACCAACCAAATCCGCTCCTGGGCGATTTACCAGGGACCGTTACGCAAAGCGGTTCAGGGCCTCAAATACCACCGCAACCTAGCCCTGGGCGATTATTTTGCTCCTGCATTGGTTGAGGTGTTTCAGGCACAGCATTGGGATATTGATCTCGTTGTTCCTGTACCTCTCAGCCCGAATCGCCGACGTCAACGAGGTTATAACCAGGCCGAGATTTTAGCTTTCCCCTTTGCTCTGGCTATCCAGAAACCCATAGACTCGCGCGCGCTCACCAAATATCGTGAAACACCATCTCAAGTAGGGCGCTCCGCCAATGAACGGCGGGAAAACGTCAAGGGCGCATTTACCGCCAATCCTAAATCTGTATCCGGCCACCGTGTCTTGTTAATTGATGACGTCATTACTACCGGTGCAACACTGAACGAATGTGCTGTAGCCCTCGTCAAGGCCGGTGCAAACGCCGTTTTTGGTCTCACTCTCGCACGAGCATTATCGCATGCAGATGATCAACTTTAAGATATACTTGAAATAAGCCCCAGAAAGACCGCGGGCGTAAAATCTTCGGAGGACGACTTATGAGCATGAATATTGAGATATTTACCCGCAATTTGGAATTGAATGACCGCATTAAAGAGTACGTGCATAAGAAGGTCTCCAAACTTGAACGTCTGATTAATGAAGTAGAAGAAACTCGCGTTGATTTGGCTTACGTAAAGTCTGCTCGCAATGCCGCGGATCGCCAAGTCGCCCAGATTACTCTGCGTGGCCGCGGTTTCATCCTGCGGGTTGAGGAGCGTTCCGACGATCTTTTCGCTGCCATTGATGAAGCCATTGACAAAATGCAACGTCAAATCTCCCGTTACAAGGGTAAGCATTATCGCGGGCGCGGTGATGGAACACCTGCCTC
>FMJZ01163756.1_pt1 | contig 31462 bp, 33 predicted proteins | sample 1987881 | NCBI WGS metagenome assembly FMJZ01 (sample SAMEA4378227, study PRJEB15110) | soil metagenome | biome: soil; feature: Field; material: Soil | place: India | collected 2015-03-11 | depth 0 m
TTTGTCATTCTCAAAAAGACTGAAAGTGCTATATTTACAACATCTTCCTTTCCATACCCTCCTTTCTCAATTGCTCTTGTTCTTACTTTCCTGACAATTGAAACCAAAATATAGTAAAAATTTGAGACAAGTTCCTTAACATCATCTTCTTTATAATTATTTGCGACTATCTTTTCTATATTTTCTCTAATAATGGAAATTTTCTTCTTATCCATAATAATATTTCGGTTAATTTTATAAATATAATGCAGATTTGTCAAGAAAACCCTTTTCTAAAGGAGTTTAAAACAAAAACTCACTGACTTTTATGAAAGGAACCAGGTCTATAACCTTCAAGATCAACTGTAACAAATTTATATCCTATTTCTCTCAATCCCTTTATAACTCTTTCTCTAACTCCATCCTCCAAGAATTTCCCGATCTCATCCTTTTCAACTTCAATCCTTGCAATGGGGAAATGGTCTCTCAATCTTACAATAAGGAATCCAGCTTCTTTCAATACTCTCTCTCCCCTTTCAATCCTCTCAAGAGCTTGAGGAGTTATTGGAGTTCCAATAGGAATTCTCGAGGATAGGCACGGACTTGACGGCTTATTCCAGGTCGGAAGTCCCATTTCCCTTGACGCAATTCTTATCTCTTCCTTTCTAAACCCTGCTTCTCTAAGAGGACTCCTTATACCCTCCTCAACAAGGGCGTTCTTCCCGTATCTTATATCTTCATCATCTTCAAGATGTGATCCGTCCAAAATACATTCAAAGCCTCTTTCCTCAGCCATTCTCTTTAACTTTTTAATAAGAATTTTTTTACAAAAGTAACATCTGTTAATTGGGTTTGAAGAAAAATCGCTATTTTCCAGCAAAGAATAGCTAATTATTTCCTGATTGACATCAAGATAGGAACAAAGCCTTTTTGCTTCATCAATCTCCTCTTTGCTCTCTACCTCAGTTCTGGCAGTAACAGCAAGCAAATTCTCCTTCCTGAGAACTTTTCTTACTACCGCAAGAAGAAAGGTAGAGTCAACGCCTCCAGAGTATGCAATAATGACACTTTCCATATTTTTCAAGATTTTTTCGAGTTTCTCTAATTTTCCAGTCACCTTCTCTTCCATAATATTTAAATTATAATTTGGGATTACTAACATTCAAAATTTTTCAATTTTGTAGAAATTATTTACACCAAAAAATCCTTTTTTACTTTCTTTACAAGAAAATACACTGGAATTCCTGAAGAAATAATAATTATTCCCGGGATAAATTGGACAAGCCTATTATGGATGGAAATTAAAAAAAGCCAGCAATTGACAATAATAAATATAAGTGGAACAAAAGGATAACTCCAGACCCTGTACGGTCTATCCCACTCTGGATATCTCCTCCTCAAAATAAACACTGAAAGCCCTGTAAGAATGAAGAAAAAAATAAGGGCAAAAACAACATATTCGTAAAGAGCATGAAACTTTCCTGAAAGAGCAAGTATTGAAGACCATATTCCCTGTGCAATAACTGCATTGGAAGGAGAATTATACTTGGAATGTATTCGGGAAAGGCTCCTGAAGAAAAAACCATCCTTAGCCATTGCATAAAAGACTCGTGGACCGTAAATCACAGTGGCACTTAAACATCCAAAAATAGAAATGGTTATTATTGCAGAAACTATAGTAGCTCCTTTACTCCCGAAAAGATTATACGCTGATGCCTCTGCAATCCTTCTCACTCCAGCGATTTCATTAGTAGACATTGAAAAAAGGTACAAAAAATTCATTGTTGAATAGGCAATTATCAAAATAGCAATTCCAATGGATAAAGCAAGAGAGAGATTTTTTCTTGCATTTTTTATTTCGCTGGCAGTGCAATTCACAGAATACCATCCGTCATAAGTCCAGTATATTGAAAATAAAGCAATCCCAAATGCGGTAAATAAACCTGTTTTAAAATTAGTTGTTGAAAAAAATCCTTCAAAGTTTAAACCCTTCCCTTTTCCAAATAAAAAACCTGCAAAAGCAAAGGCGAATATGCCGATCAGCTTCGATAGAGTGAAGAAATTTTGAACTTTACTACCAATCTTTAATCCAAAATAATTGAGAAAGGTAAGTATTGTAATCGCAAGAACCGCCACAATTTGACCACTAAAAAGTGTGTATTCAATTGCAAAAATTTTAAATTTTAAAATAGTTTCCCGAGGAGATAGAGAAGGGAAAAAATAACCAAGATATTCAGAGAAGCCAGCTGAAATTGCAGCAACTCCTCCGCACTGAATTATGAGAAAAAATGTCCATCCGTAAAGAAATCCCACAAGTTTACCATAAGCTTCTCTCAGGTAAATGTATTGACCGCCAGCAAGGGGAAGAGAAGCTCCTAACTCACCAAAAGTGAGCGCTCCTGCGAGAATTATGAGACCACCAAAAATCCATGCAGTTAAAATCCATCCTGGAGATGGAAGAGAAAGGGCAATATCTCCTGTTGTTAGGAATATTCCCGAACCCAAAACAGCTCCTACAACAAGAAGTGTTGCATCTAAAAGATTGAGAGTTGGTATCAATTTTCCTTCGGTTTTCATTGTTCCACTGCTATTTAAAAATTAATTTTTACACCTATTTCTAATAAAATTCAAAATATTGGTCATAAAAATTATATCCAGAAATTTTCTACCGAGCTTGTCATTTTTTCAAATCTTTTATAAAATATTTCTTTTTAATATGGAAGGACTCTTAAAAAATAGGAGGGAAAATGAAAAATTTTGGTTTTAAAGACGAAAAGGAAGTCCTTGAATTTCTGAAAGCTGAGAAAATGGTGAAATTTGTTAGACTCCTTTTTCCCGATGTCCTTGGAAGAATAATGAGCTTTACAATACCATCTGAAGAATTAGAGTCTGCTTTTGAAGAAGGGAAAGGATTTGACGGAAGTTCTGTTGAAGGATTTGCAAGGATTTATGAATCTGACCTGAATATTGTTCCTGAACCAGAAACATTTCGAGTCATTCCCTGGATATACGATTTGGCTGGTGTTCAGTGGAAAGAAGCAATAGTCTTCGGAGACATTTATGACTCAAAAGGAGAACACTTTCCAGGAGATTCAAGATATTTATTAAAAAAGACTCTCAAAAAATTTAAGAATTATGGCAAGCTCTTTGTAGGACCTGAACTGGAATTCTTCATTTTTGAAAATGATATTTCTCCCAAACTCCTTGACAGAGGCAGTTATTTTCACGGCGGAAAGTGGGGGGAGCTTCGTAAAGTCGCTCAAATATTTCTCAAAGACATGGGAATTGAAATAGAGTGCGACCATCATGAGGTTGGTGCAAGTCAACATGAATTAGATATGAAGTTTTTAGACGCTCTCACCATTGCAGACTCCCTTATGATTACTAAATATGTTCTGAAAAGAACTTCCCAGAGATTGGGACTTTATGTCTCCTTCATGCCAAAGCCCATTACATCACTTCCTGGAAATGGTCTCCATCTCCATCTCTCCCTCTGGAAGGATGGGAAAAACCTATTCTTTGAAAATAGTGGGCTTTCCAATTATGCTAAGAAATTCCTGATGGGGCTGATACATTATGGGAAAGAAATTCAGATTCTTCTCAATCAGTGGGTCAATTCTTACAAAAGGCTCGTTCCTGGTTATGAAGCTCCTGTTTATATGGCATGGGGAATAAAAAACAGATCTGCTTACATAAGAGTTCCTGAATATAGACCCGGAAAAGAGGATGCAACAAGGATTGAATTAAGAAGTCCTGATCCATCATGCAACATCTATCTTTCTCTCTCAGCAATAATTTCTGCTGGAGTTAGAGGGATAGAGGAAAAATTTGAGCTAATACCTCCACAGGAAAGGGATATTTATCATATGGACGAAGAGGAAATGAGAGAGGCAAAAATTCAGGTTCTCTCAAGTAATTTAAAGGAAGCTCTTGAACTTTTCAAAAAAAGTAATCTTGTCAAAGATTTGCTCGGAGAACATCTTTTTACAAAAATTATTCAAAACAAGGAAATTGAATGGGAAAAATATGAGAAAGCCGTGGGGAAAAAATATGATAAAGAAGTAAGTCCATACGAAATAGAAGAGTATTTTCCTGTCCTCTGAAAAGGTGCGAGACAAGCGAGAAAGACGAGAAAAATTAAAAGGTTTATGAGTTCGTGAGTTTACTAAATCTAAGAGAATAGAATAAGAAAATTCTGACGAGAACACACAGCATAAGCTCTATTTAGAGAAAGAATTATAATTTGGCAGTTAGAGTCATATCCATTATGCTTTTTGCAACTCCCTTTTCTGTCAATCATTTTCAACTTGTGGCTTGAAGCCTGTAGCTTGCAGTTTTTTATCCGTTGACTGATTTCTTTATATCTGATATTCTTAATAATTAATTGGGGCTGTGGCGCAGCTGGGAGCGCGCATGACTGGCAGTCATGAGGTCGGGGGTTCAAATCCCCTCAGCTCCACCAAGAATTTGTAAAAAGCTTCACTCTAAATTCGCTTGCACTTTGAGTTTGTCTTAGTTTTAATCCTCTAACTTGATCTTTTCTAAGTTCAAGGGGATATCTTCATCATGAACTAAAATCCAATTACCATTTTCATCTTCTTCCCAAACTTTATGAATTTTTCTATTGTTGAGTCTATCTATTGATAGAATTTCCTTCGCAGGTCTACCTTTCTTACTTATTTTATCTCTTTGCTTGTCCTCATAAATAGGGCTTTTAAAACCAGGATGTTTAACTTTACCATCCAAAAACACATTCATTTTAATTTCCTCGATTATTTCTGTATTAATACTCTATGTCCGCAAGAAAGAACGAAAACCTCGTGTTTTTGAAGAGGCCCTTCCTCAACAATTCTTTCATACCTAATCCATTTCTTCTCTTTCTTACAAGTATCACAATAAATTAATTCTGGGAGATTTATTTTATCATTTTTGCTCATAAATTCTACCTTTCAAATTGTTTACCTAAATACTTCTTTTTTTATTTCAACTGGAAGAAGTAAACTAAGGTCTACATGTTCTGATGCGGAAAGGACTTCTATGCCAACTAATCTTCCTTTTTCATCCATATCTATTGTTATATCCTCTTCCACATCCTTACATATGACTTTTTCAGCATCACTTAGCTTAATATAAAGGATATCATATTTTGGGTCATAACTTATTCACATTCTTTCGCCTCCATTGCCTGAAAAAACTTTTACACAGTGATTACAACAACATTAAAACCTTCCTCTACATATATCACTACTACTTTCTTATGAGAATAAAAATTACCTGACCATTCATTCTCAAAAACAAACTCTTTAGCCTTTCTTCCCTTTTTAGCTTTAATTTCTTTATCTTACTTTAATCTTCTTCTGAAGCATCTCTTTGTTTTGCCCCTTTCTCGTGCACGATCAATAATATAAACATCCATTCTGTTAAAATTTCAATTTAATGTCCACTTCAAAAGAGATACCATAGAAACACTATCCTTTCAAGCTCTGTATGCGGTTTCTTAAATTTCTCTATTCTCTAAAGTTTATTTGAACTTAGCTCCTCCGTTGAAAATTACTTTCTATAGCTATATATTGAAATTGAAGACAATGGAGAAAAAAAGATTGTTTTTCTTTCTAATATTTTTTGCCTCTTTCCTATTCTATCTTTTTAACCTTGCTCCGACAGTAACTTATGGTGATTCAGCAGAATTTGTAATCGGAGCTTACAAACTTACGATAGTTCATCCAAGCGGTTATCCTCTCTATCTTCTCTTAGGAAAGCTCTTTACCTTTATTCCAATTGGAGATATTGCTTATAGAATAAATCTAATGTCTGCATTTTTTGGAGCACTGACCTGCTCCATGATATTCCTGATTTTGTCTGAATTAACTAAATCTCTTTTTATTTCTTTCATCTCAACACTCACCCTTACATTCTCCCTTACCTTCTCTTACCTCTCAACAATTGCAGAGGTTTACACTTTTAGCGCTCTCTTTGCCTCAATTCTCATATATATTCTCATTCAATGGAGGAAGAGCGGGGTGAAAAAATTTCTTTTTTTATTTTCTTTCGTTTTAGGGTCAAGTCTCACAAACCATCTGACAATTCTCATTTTCTTTCCGTCTTTTCTAATCTATCTTTTCCTTAACAAACCAAAAACTGCCTTAAAACCAATGGATTTAGCAAAAATGATTTTTCTATTCCTCCTTGGACTTCTTCCTTATCTATACATTCCAATCCGTTCACGCTCATCTTTAGAAACAATTTTCTGGCCTGGAGTTAAATCATTAAAAGAATTTATGCTCTTTATCTCGGGAAGTCATTTCAGGGTTTGGTTTTTAAATCAGAATATAAAAGAATTTATAAATAGCATTTTAAAATTTATATCCTTTCTCCTCATCCAATTCCCGGGCCTTGCTACTGTTTTCGGAGCAATAGGATTCTGGAGAAATAAAAAAGAATATAAAAAAGAATTCATTCTTTTTTCTCTTATGTTCTTCTCTCTTTTTCTATTTGGCATAAATTATCAAGTAGAAGATATTCACCATTTCTACCTTCCATGCTATTTAATTTTTTCCGTCTGGATTGGTTTTGGAATTCTCTGGTTATGGAAAAGAACACCTCCACAGAAAAAATTCAAAGCTCTTTTCATTTTAACCATGTCACTTCTATTCATCTTCTACTATTTCACATATAAATTTCTCCAGATTCCAATTCAAATCGAGAAATCCTTTTATTTCTCTGACACTTCAAGGGCAGGTCTAATTTCAACTGAAAAAAATAGTGTTATAATCTGCGATTGGGCATACGCCACCCTTTACCGATACTGGCAGATGATATACAAAATCAGAATGGATGTAATTATAGCTTTTGACTACAGAGAAAAATGGATAGAATATGTTGAAAAGCTTTATGTAAAAAAGAAAGTATATCTTTCAAGGTTTGAGGAAGGGGTTAGCTCAAAATATTATCTAATTCCTGAAGGCTTTATTTATAAAGTTGAAAAGACTCCTCATAGATTTAAAGTATCTGACGCAAAACCTCAAATTTTCCTGAATCAAACTTTTTTCGACAGCATTGTCCTAATTGGATACGATATTTTAAGCAAACCAGAGGAGAGGGAGATTTTCAGTATAAATCTTTACTGGAAAGCTCTGAAAAAACTCGAAGAAGTATTTAATGCTGAAATTGAATTCTTGGATTCAAAAAGAAAAACCTTTTACTCAAAAGAATTTAAACCAGTTTACGGATATTATTCAACTGAGAAATGGAATGAAGGAGAAATATTGAAAGAAAAATTAAATCTATACTTCCCCTTCAAAAACTTTTCACCCTTTGAACTAAAAGTTAAACTTTCCTTTAAAACTAATAAACAATGAGCTTTTTTTACTGGAATTAACCCAAATCTCTGATAAGATTTCCTTTTTTCGTCCTGTGGAACATCACATTCACTAAACACTATATTAATGAATTCTTTAGTTATTACCAATTTTTTGCTTGAGGGATTCTTTACACCTATTCAGCCCACTTTCAGCTATCTCCTTCTCCTGGTAAGTTTTACTCAAACTCAAGGCTTTTTCAAAATAAGGGATTGCTTTCTGATATTCTCCCTTAAAGAAATAGTAACCTCCGAGATACAGCTGGATCTGAAAGTTTGAGCTATATTCCTTTTCGTTATTAAAAAAGTCGATATATCTTGGCCTATACAAATTATAGGCAGCTCTGTGATTTATAAATTGATTCTTATTATAAGACCCTATGACTGTGCCAATGAATAAAATCAAAATACCGTCAATTACAACTCGAACCATCTTACCAGTATCGCTTTTCTGTATAGTTACTGGGTCTGAGTGTTTTTCTTCGGATTTTGATTTAATCTTGGCTATTTTGTGAGCTATAAAATAACAGATAATAACCAGAATAGCGCCGGCTAAAATATCCACGATATAGTGCTCGCCAGAGTAAACAATGACAAATTGCATAAAGAGTGCATAACAATAAAAGAACGCCGCTTTCCAACGCCATATACGCCAAAGAAAAAAACTACAAAGAACAGGGAAGGCTGCATGTAACAAAGGCATATCTGCAATGGGATTCGTGTCAAAACCTGAGCTGATATCCGGGATGACTAAGTTATAAACATACCAGACAAAGCGAAAAATGAGGGGGAATAGACCCAAAAAATTTGCCGCCATCCAGGGAGGACCGTTGGAACAACCAAGTAGCCCAAAAGTCCCAAGGAAATAACCATATAAAAAGAAATCTTAAAAAACGAAAATAATCCGATTTATATAGCCAGATAATAAACCCAATCAGAAGAAAAGCTACAAAATGACTACCATGAATCACTGTAACGAATTTTTCAAACCATGAAAATTGGGTTGAGGAATTATTATGCAAAAGCAATTTTTGAAGATAGACAGAGGAAATGCATCCAAAGAGGAGTTCTTCCAACTTTATCACATATGTAGTGTAAACGGGAAGACCAAACCTGCATGTGGCTATATAAATTGTCCCTCTCAAGCTATCAAAAAGATAAAGGAACCCGATAAATACACACCAGTCCTGGAGAAATATTCTTAGCTTGCCCAAAAGTCCGGCTGTAAAAAGGATAAAAAAAGACCATCAATATCTTCGGAATAAAAAAGAAACGCTGGAAAAGAACAATGATCAGCACAATAGATATCATGAAAAACGAAATAAGTAACAAGGAGTAGTTTCTCGTATTGATTTTCCTTTTTTCCATATAAAGGAAATTTAAACCATTTTTCGTATTAAAGTCAACTCCATTTTGTTCCTTATCTCCTTTTTTTCGATTGAGGCTCATTTCTCCTTGGGTATATATTTCAAGAAAAACATATAAATGAAAATTAATTTTTAATTAAATTTTTTTATGAGTCCTTTCAACTGCAATTAACCAGAACAATTCTACAAAATTTGAACAGGAGCCTAAAAGTCCACAACTGCCCATCTGAGTTGTTTTCTACTTTATTTCTTTCAGAAAAATAAAATTTACCCTTTCGAACAAAAAGGACTTCGGTAAATAAATTTAACCCTTATCTGAGATGTTCCCCTCAAATGGTTTGTAAAAGACGATCTAAGGAATATATTTAAGGACTTGACAAACATATAATATTGGATTATTTTCAGAAAGGAATGTTGACAAACAAAGGAGCCGCTACTGTTGAATATATACTCTTGTTGTGTATAATTTCCATTTCCCTCTTTTTTGCCGCTGATCTTATAACAAAAAGATTGGTGGGTGAACATGGGATAAGAGATCTCCCTGCAAAGGCTGTTGAATCAATTGAAAAACTCTTTAACGATATAAAATCATACGCTGTCGATTATGAATAGATTATAATAGGATTAATTAATATTTTGCTATAATAAGTAGTTTTTTAACCCATAGGAGGTAAAGATGAAGGATTTAGTTTTAAAGGTATGGGTAAGGGCAAAACTCCTTTCCTGGGACCTTTCGAAGAGAAGAGAAAGCGGTCAGACAACAATTGAGTACATTCTTCTGATAATCGTGGCGTTGATTTTGATTTCTGTAATAGTCTTCTTCATTAAGGGACCACTTCAAAGCTGGTGGAAATCTGCAGTGGATGCAGTATCCAGTGCCTTTAACAATCTTAAACAGAATATTTTCGGAAGCTAAATCACTAAGTGTCCATTTTCTATGAAAAACCCAGTTGAAGAGATTGAAGAGATATGTGAAAAGATAAAAAAGCTCTCAGAGCTAAAGAAGGATTACCCTGAGAATGTCGTAAAGAAATTGGAGGAGGACTACAAGTTAAAAATAAAGGAACTTGCCTCTAAATTAGAAATTGACTTCAGTTTTCTTTCTGATGAGCTTGAAAAGATTGAAAGAGAAGCAGAACTTATAAGTAGAGATCTTCAGGATCTTGAGAATTCCCTGAAAGGTCTTGAGATAAGATATTTAATTGGAGAAATAAAAGAAGCAGAAAAGGAGAAAAAGTCAAAATCAGTCCAGAAAGAGATTGAAAAATTGAAGGACAAAGAAGTTAATCTTCAGAATGAAAAGGAAAAGATTAAAAGAATAATAAAAGGTGGATATGAAGTGACAAAGGAGGAATCAAAAATTTTTAAAGTCCCAGTTGAAAAAATCGCTCCACCAAAAGAAATGGAGATAGAGGGAGAGCAAGTCAAAATTCAGGAGGAAGTTTCTCCATTAGAAATTCATGAGGAAAAGTTAGTTCCAGAGGAAATTAAAGAAGAGAAACCCGAATCAGCCTTTGAAATCCCTTCATTTTCCTTTGAAGAAGAAAAGAAAGAAGAAGTAGCTGAGGAGATCAAACCTGAGATTGAAGCTGGAGAAATTAAAGAACCTGAAAAAGCTTTATCAGAGGAAAAATTTGAATTTTCACCAATGGAAACAGTTGGATTCACACCCGAGGAAAAAGAGCCAGAGAAAGAAGCGGTTCCAGGGGAAGGAAAGACTGCTTATGTTTCTGTTCCTTATATCATAATAAGAACACCCTTAAGCGAAAGAAAATTTCTTCTTACAGAAGGAAAAAATATTGTTGGAAGAAGCCCGGATTGCAGTGTTATCATAAATGAAAAGGGGGTATCGAGAGAGCATTTTGCTATTCATGTAAAGGGCGAATTGGTAACCATAGAAGACCTTGGAAGCAAAAATGGGACTTTTGTGAACGGAAAGAGAATAAAGAGCGCGGAGCTAAAGAATGGTGATGAGATAATTGCTGGTGAATGTAGTTTGATTTTTGAGTATGGATAAATGGGCAAGACGGGAGTATTGGAGATTGGAAATTGTAAATTTTGAAATGCAAATTATATAAGGAGTAAGAGAATGAGAGAGGAGAAAGGAAAAATGATTCTTAGAAAGATGAGAGAAGAAAGAGGGACAATAGCTCTTGCAGAACTTCTCTGGATGACAATTCTTTTTGTTATAGCGGGTGCCATAATAGTCCAGCTCACTGTAGCTGTCACTGGAATGCAATGGTGTCATGTCTATTCAAGAAATCACGGAATGATTTCCGTTGAACCCCACAAGTTTGATTTCAGACTAATAAGTATGGACACCATAGATTTAATTAAAAACCTCATCTCAAATTTAGGAAGTTTAGACCTCAGCAGTATTGGCTCAGCTGTAAGCTCTGCTGGAGGAATATTCACATCAGTCTTTACTGGAAATGAAGGGGTTGGAGATGCAAGTAGACCAGTAAAGGTGCCTGTTTTAATCCCCTTTGCAAAATCCTTTGGAGTGGAGGAGTATGAGTTAAACAAGATAGAAGTAAGTGATGACAGAACAGTTTGGGGTTATTATGGAATAAAAGTTAGCGAGTGATTAGGAGGAAAGAATGAAAAGGACAAATGTAATCCTTGCAATTGTGGGAGCAATATTTGCTCTTATTTTAATAATTGTTCTCTCCCGTTCTATGGGACCATCTGCTGGACCAGTAAAGAATGTGGTTGTGGCAAAAAAAGATATTCTGCCAAGAACAATTATTACAGAAGACATAGTCCAGTTGAAAGAGGTTCCTGAGAATTTCAAACAACCAAAAGCCTTTGAAAGAATTGAGGATGTCATTGGAAGGGTATCAATTGTTCCTCTCCCAGCAGGGACTCAGATAACTTCGTCTTCTACAGATACCCTTGAAAGGGCGGGTCTCGATTTTGTAATTCCAACAGGGATGAGAGCTGTTACGATTCCTGTTGATTCAATAACATCTGTTGCAGGACAGGTCTCTCCCGGGTCCAATGTTGACATATTCTTGACTGTCGAATATAGCGAAGGGCCTGGAAGTCCTTTTTCAGGTTTCTTTACAAAACTTTTGATGCCAAATGTTACTGTTCTTGCGGTTGAATGGAGAAAGGAAAGAATGACAAGGGAAGACCTCCTTATTGAACAGAGGGAAAGAAGAGCAACGGGAGAGGCTCCCACAATCAACATTGGCGGAGAAAGAAGATACCCTACAAATGTTACTCTTCTCACAACCCTTACAGATTCCCAGAGATTGATAATGGCTCAGAATGTTGGAAAATTAACTCTTGTTTTAAAGAATTACGCTGACAAGCTACCTGTCCCACCTGTTGAAGATTATTACGCAACATCTCTTGTAGGAGATAAAAAAATCAAAAAACCCATTATTAGATGGGAAGAGATAAGAGGAGGAACAACCGGAAGATAAAATGGGAAGAGCTGGAATAATTACATTTTTTGGTGCTAAAGGAGGAGTGGGAAAATCCATTCTTTCTTCAAATCTTGCTCTCGACATCGCGGTCGAAACCAAGAAAAATGTCCTCCTTTGCGATTTCTCCTCTTCTTTTGGCTCAGACCTCTCCCAGCTTCTCGATATAAAAGGTGGGGTCTCTGTTGTCAAAATTTTCTCGAAAAATCTTACGTTGAATTTAGACCTCGTGAAAACCCAGTTTGCAAAACATCCTGCTGGTCTTTTCTTCCTCCCTTTAAATGTCGATGATCCTGCATCTTCAGCCCAGATAATTCCCGAAAAGATTGAAACAATCATAGATTTCCTATCTAATACTTTTGACTTTATAATTTTTGATGCAGGTAACACAATAGAAAGCTTCACAATTCCTGTTTTCGACTCATCTCATCTAATCATTGTTACACTAACCCCTGACCTCCTCTCTGTTTATCAGGCACAAAAGACCATCTTTCAGCTTCAATCTCTTCAATATTCCCTTAACAATGTTCAGCTAATTCTGAATTCCAATGGCTCAAACCCGTCCGCTGATCCAGCCACAATAGAAACTCTCCTGAAAAGGAAATTCCTCGCTGTTTTTTCTTACAGTCCTGAGACAGTTTTAAAAACTGTTAACAAAAAGGAACCATTTGTAATAAAGGACCCCAATTCAAAACTGACAAAGGAAACAGATGCTTTAATGCTCCAAATTATTGGTTCGGGAAAATCGGAAGGAATTCTTCAGAATCTTATGAGGACATTTGAGAAAAAGAAGACATCGCTTCCATCCCAACCTTCCATAACCCCATCGTCAAAGAAGGAATTTCAGGAAGCCTCCAATTTAAGGCTTGAGATTCACAAAAAACTTGTAGATGAGTGCACAAGACAGAAAATAAATCTTGAGATCGAAGGAGATACCCAGTCAAAGGAAAAGCTGATTTCCCAGCTCAGCGTAATAATAAGCAACATTATTGACATGGAAAGAATTCCTTTCTCTTCAAGACAGGAAAGGCAGCAGTTCATAAACGAAATTATAGATGAGGCAATTGGGCTTGGTCCCCTTGAAAAGATGCTGAAAGACTCCGAAATAGATGAAATAATGGTAAACTCACCCTCTGAAATTTATGTTGAAAAACATGGAAGAATCCAGAAAACTCCATATGTTTTTTCATCGGAAAAGCATCTTATGGGAGTAATAAAAAGGATTATGTCCCCCCTTGGAAGAAGAATTGACGAATCATCCCCCTATCAGGATGCAAGACTTACGGATGGCTCGAGGGTTCATGCAATAATTCCACCACTGGCACTGAAAGGTCCAACGCTTACAATAAGAAAGTTTAAGACAAAAAAGTTAACCGCTGAGGAGCTTCTAAAACTCGGTTCAATTTCCAAGGAAATTCTTGAATTTTTGAGGGTCTGTGTTGTGACAAGAAAGAACATAATAATCTCTGGAGGAACAGGAACAGGGAAGACAACCCTTCTCAATCTCCTTTCTTCTTTTATTCCATCTCATGAAAGAATTGTAACTGTTGAAGATTCTGCAGAGCTCCAACTCCTTCAGGAGCATGTTGTAAGATTAGAGTCAAGACCCCCCAATATTGAAGGGAAAGGAGAGGTCACAATCAGAGACCTTGTCAGAAATTGTCTGAGAATGAGACCCGACAGAATAGTAGTTGGTGAGTGTCGAGGTGGAGAAGCTCTTGATATGCTACAAGCGATGAACACAGGTCATGATGGGTCTCTTACAACAATCCATGCTAACGCTCCAAGGGATGCTCTGAAAAGACTTGAAACCCTTGTTTTATTTACTGGATTTGAGCTACCTGTAAAAGCAATAAGGGAACAAATTGCCTCAGCAATTGATGTAATTGTCCAGATAACAAGATTCTCCTCTGACGGAAGCAGGAAAATCACCGCTGTAACAGAGATTACAGGAATTCAGGGAGACCAGATAACAACCCAGGATATTTTCATATTCAAACAGACAGGAGTTGCTCCTGATGGAAAGGTTCAGGGTAAGTTTGAAGCAACAGGTCTTGTCCCAAGATTCTTTGATGACCTCCAGAGAGCAGGGATAAGCTTTTCAAGGGATATTTTCTTACAAAAGCAATAGGAGAGAGATGAGCGAGACATGCGAGAAAGGCAAGATAGAGCATGAAAAAAACTAGAGATTGAAAATTGGAGATTTTAAAATGAAAGATGAAAGAATAAATGTTAGTGAATTTAAAATGTTCAATTTAAAATTTGCATTTTGCAATGAAGATCTTTGCGTATGGATAAATGGGCGATAAAAGAGGAAAAATGGTTAAAAGACTTAAAGTTTTACAGGGGTAAAATATGAGAACATTAATTATATTTTTAATCTTTGTTGCTTACATTGTTTTTCTCTTTATGATTTTAAGAAAACCCAAGAAAAAGCCTGGAAAGAAAACGGATGCGGAATGGATGCACGAATCCCTTTCCCACATAAACATTGATGTTCCTGTTGAAAAATGCCAGAAAATCCTTACAATTTCTACATTCGGTCCTCCTATTTTTATCTTTGTAGTAGGAATTATTTTTCTGAAATGGTGGCAGACTCTCATACTGATGCTTGTTCTTTACTTAATAGGTAAAAAAGCACCAAAAATTTATGTGAAGAGAAGGTTGAAGAAGAGAATAGAAAAACTTGAAGACCAGCTTTTAGATACATTGACAATGCTTTCAGGAGCTTTGAAAGCAGGTCTTTCCCTTCCCCAGGCATTTGAGGTTGTTCTTGAGGATATGGCATCTCCTATGAAAGAGGAACTTGAACAGATTCTAAATTTAAACAGACTTGGACAGCCAATGGAGGAAGCTCTTGAAAGACTTGCCCAGAGAGTTCCTACTGAAAATGTTGAAATTCTTGTAACATCAGTTGTAACCCTTTCAGAGACTGGAGGAAATCTTGCAGAGGCTTTTGACTCAATTGTAAACACAATAAATGAAAGAGAAAGGGTGAGAGAAAAAATTAAATCAATGACAGCCCTCGGTGAATATCAGGGACTAATAGCAGCCTTAAGCCCGATTGTTTTCATCGGTCTTCTCTATTTTATGAATCCTGACATTGCAATGAGTCTTCTCAACACTGTTCCCGGCTGGATAATCCTCGGTGTAGCAATTGGACTTGACATCCTTGGTTATTTTCTAATGAAAAAAATAGCAACAATAAAGGTTTAAAAATGAATATATTTTTTTATCTTTTGATTTTCGTATTTGCGGGTTCTGTGGCCTACATTATCTACGCACTCATTCCTGAGAGAAAAGAAATCACATGGGGGATTGAAAAGAAAAAAGAGTTGATTGAGGTTGATTCAAAATTAATAAAGTTCTTCGCTCCCCTCATAAAAAAACTCTCTCCAATTTTTGCTCACTACTCCTTCTTCAGTTTTAGAAAAAATGTATCCAACCTCCTTTTAAGGGCTGGAATCTCTGCAGAAAAGTTCAATGCCAGTGACTTCTTCGCCTACTGGGCAATAATGCTCGGAGTCTCTGTAATTCTTTTCATCCTCCTTCAATTCATTATGGGGATTATAATCTCTCTTGTTTTATGCGCTGGTCTATCCACTCTACCCTACATCTGGTTGACAAGGTCAGTGGCAAAAAGGGCGGGAGAAATATCCCTTGCTCTTCCGTATTTTCTTGACATAATAACCCTTACAGTTGAAGCAGGGCTTGATTTTATAGTTGCAGTGGACAGAATAATTGAGAGGTCAAAACCCAATGCATTGAGAGATGAGCTTGCAACAATGCTTAGTGAGATCAGGCTTGGCTCTACCCTTCAGGATGCCTTAAGAAATCTCTCGAGAAGAACTCAGATAAAGGAGGTGGCATTCTTTGTAAATCTTATGATTCAGTCCGACAGAGTTGGAAGCCCCATTGGAAAAACTCTTAGAATGATAGCCGACTACTCGAGGAGGGAAAGGTTAATCAAAGCTGAAAGGGCTGGAGCAAGGGCAACAACAAATCTTCTCTTCCCTCTTATGTTTCTCATTCTTCCCGCAAATATGTTAATCATTTTCGGAGCCTTTGGAATATTTTTACTTACGAAGAGAATGGTATGAATATACAAGACAAGCAAGAAAGACAAGACGGGCAAGACAGGCAAGAAAGAAAATTAGAAATTGAAGATTGGAAATTTTAAAATGAAAAATGATCGCATAAAAGCGAAATGGCAAGACAGGCGAGAAAAAGTTCCTTATCTTACAAGTCTTACTTGTCTTGAGAGTCTTGCTAATAAATTTTTTTGGAGGTTAAAATGAAAAAAGTAAGTTTGTTCTTGGGAGTTCTTCTCCTTCTACTTCCTCTTGCTCTTCTTTCTCAGCAATCTGAGCAGGAGACTCTTATAGTAAATCTTGGGCAAAGCAGAGAGTTGGTTCCTGGATTTGCAATTGGAAAGGTAATCCTTGGTAATCCAAGCATTTGCGACTTCAAAACTCTGAACCAGAGAAGAACTCTTCTTTTAACAAGTAAGTCAGTTGGCTCAACAAATCTAATTGTTTATGACCAGACAGAGAAGATAAGGGTAGAATATCTCATAAAGGTTATCCAGGACATTTCAATTATGAAGAGTGACATGCAAAAATTGTTTGCTGATATTGAAGGGCTAAAAATTTCAGAACAGAGAGGTAAAATAACTCTTGAAGGAAAAATATTCAATGTTGATGATTACATTTTCATAATGAAGACAATTGCAGGTAATCCAAATGTTATAAACAAACTGAGACTTGATGAAGAAACCATGAAAAAACTTGGAGAAAAAATTACCGAGACAATTGGAATCGATGAGATCACATTCAAAATCTTAAGGGATAAAATAATGCTTGAGGGTGAAGTTATAAGTGATGCTGAGATGAAAAAAGCTGAAATAATTGCGGAAACCTATGCTCCAGGACTTATCATTAATGCAATAACTGTAAACCCTCAGAAAAAAGGATTTATTCAGGCTCCCCATGTTCACATCGCAACCCAGATTGTTTCTATGACAAGAAGAGCTGCACAACAGATTGGAATAAGATGGCTACCTACAGGGACCCTCGGAGTTGATCCAAGTAAAAGCATTCAGGTTGGTGGAGGAATGGGACCTCTAAAAGAGATTACAGGAATCGTTTCAGGTCTTCTTCCAAAACTTGACCTTCTTTACACAGAAGGAGAAGCTCAACAACTTTCAACAGCAACAATGGTAACACGTTCAGGAACTTCTGCCCATCAGAACATGGGTGGAGGAGAAATTCCAATTCCAGTTCCCCAAGCAGGGGGAGCAATAGGTATTGAATACAAAGAATATGGTTTCATAGTTGATGCAACACCTATTGTTTCAAAGACATCTGATGCAGTGGATGTTGCGATAAAGGCTCAGGTTGTTGCAATAGGTCCACAAATTGCAGGTGCTCCATCAATAATTAAAAATGAGATTAATACAAATGTAACTGTGAATTCAGGAGATTCAATAGTTCTTGCAGGTCTTGTATCCGATGAGTTTCAGAAGTCTGTTCAGGGTCTTCCAGGACTTTCGAAAATTCCAATCCTCAGCTCATTTTTCTCGTCAAAGGGAACACAGCGTGAGCAGAAGGAGATCTACATAACCCTTACTCCAACAATTCTTCCTGCAGGTGCTGGCTCTGACAAAGAAAAGGAGAGTCTGGAGAAATTGAAGAAAAAATTGAAGGTAAAGGAGAAGATTCAGGATAAATAAGGAGATTTCATGGATAAACTCGGCTTTCTAACTCTCAAAAAGCGTCTACTGATAGCTACTTTAATAGTTCTCTTCCTGTTCTTTCTGATTTATGGTGGGATTCTCTCATCCACTGCAGGAAATGCTTTAAGAAAAGAAGCTGAAGATAAAGCAGACCTCGTTGTTCAGTATCTTTCAGCAGCCAATGAAAGAGCTCTTTTAAATAAAGACTATCTCTCCATTGATACAGAATCCGTGAAAAGTTACCCCTTTGTCGAAGAAGCTTTCATTATTGACAGCTCATTTAAAATAATTTCTCCAGCCCAGAGAAGGGGAGAGGAAGACCCAAAAGCAATGGAGGCAATAGAAAAGGGTATTAGAAAAGTAAATCTTGGTAGAGGAATGTATTCAGTTTATTTTCCAATTTACAAAGAAAGAATTGAATTAATAGGGATTGCAAGACTTGACTATTCGGTTTCAGGTGTTGAAAAAGCAGTTTCAAGTATAAAGACTGTTCGCTATCTTTTTGGGCTCTTCCTCCTTCTCCTCTCAATTGTCTCGGTCCTTTTCCTTTGTAAATTCATCTTCTCCCCTCTTTATAAGTTAAGGGAGAACATGGAAGCTGTTCTCAAAGTTGAAGGACAATTTCTTGAAGAAACAAACGACCCTGAGCTTTCACCAATTGTCTCTGCAATAAATAGAATCTTGAAGAGAAGGTAATTCATGAAAAGAGTATTTTCAAAGGTTTTTGGGAATTTCAAAAAAGGTGAGGAAGGTCAGACAGCGATAGAGTTCTTGCTGATTATGATATTCCTGCTCCTCTTCACTGCCCTTTTTATAAAAATGATTCCGAAAATGGCTGAAATTTTAAAGGATGCTGTTCTAAATACACTATACGCAAATTTCTTCTGCACTTTTAATTAAGCAAGACGGGCAAGAAAGAAGATTGGACATTGTAGATTGGGAATTTTAAAATGAAGAACGAAAGAATAAATATTAGTCAATTTAAAATCTTCAATTTAAAATTCACATTTTACAATGAAGGTCTTTCTCGCTCTTCCGGCCAGACCACAGTTGAAGCTATATTTATGTTCCTTGTCCTTATAATCTACATCTTCATATTCATCCAGATTGCTCTTATTGGAATTGGATACATTCAGGTAAATCATGCTGCCTTCGCAGCTGCAAGGGCATTTATGGTTGGAGCATCTGCAGAAAAAGATGAGGATGAGGCGGAGGATAGGGTGAAGGGTGAGGTGGAAAGAGTTGCAGAACAGGTTCTTCTTGGAACAATCTCAGCTCTTGGATACCATTCCGATGAGCCCTGGCCTGACATTCCAATAGGTGGAAAAGAAAAGGTTGAGATAAAATGGATTGATGATGGAAGTTCAGAGGATAGTGATTTGAACGGCGAAAAATCTGCAAAATTGGGAACAGTTAGATTTCAGGTTATTTATAGAATGCCAGCCTTTATACCCGGAATAATCGGTAAAAATTATATTGAGCTAAAAAATTACCATGGAGTTGCAAGAGTCCCTGCCTACGGAATTAATGTATGGACGGGAGACAATGCACCAGAAGATTAAAAGTAAATTCATTAAATATGAATTGAATATTTTAAATTTGAAATTTTAAAATGAAAGCAAAAGCTACTCAACTATCAGAACATTGGTTGGCTATGGAGTCAAAATTATCAAAAATTGCAATAAACTTAATAGAACCCCGATTGGAAAGTATATCAGAAATCAATTGCTTTCTTCGGGAACATCTGTAGGAGCAAATTATGAAGAAGCATGTGGTGAGCAAAGCAGATTTTATACATAAATTACAAATTGTATTAAAAGAAATAAGAGAAGCAATGTATTGGTTAAAGTTAATTCAAGAGTCCAATATTTTAGATGGAGAAGAGATTAAAGAAGCTATAAATGAAACTCAGCAAATAATTGCTTTTATTGGAAAGTCAATTAAAACGGCAAAGGAGAGAAAATGAAAAATGTAAAATTTAAAATTAAAATTTTAAAATTTTCAATAAAAGGTGAATCCGGGCAAATATTTGTGGTCACTCTCGCTCTTATTTTCTTTATTGCCCTTTTTGTATGTGTATTTCTCAATTCAGCAGTTATTTCCCTTTACAAAATGAAACTCCAGACAACAGCAGATGCCTGCGCCTTGACAGGTGCAGTGTATCAGGCAAAAATACTTGATATAATTGGAGATATAAATGATATGATATCAAAATTGTATGTGATTGCACAGGTACTGATGGCAATGCCACTTTTATGGAACTGGGATTTCACTGGTTATGAACCTTATGAAGAAGTTTATCAACCTTTAATTAAAGAAATAGCTCTTGATGTTCTCGAGCCTATCCAGGATAAGCTCGCAGCGTATGCTGGAATAGGAACTCCTCTTGTCATGCAGTATGTAGCAGATAAAAATATGAAAAACTCAATTGCAATTCCGATTCATGATTTTGACCTGAATTACAAACTCGGCTGGGAGGACACAGACAATATGGACAAATACAGAATAGAAAATGGAATGTATTTCTTCTACACATGCACTATTTATGTATGGGGAATCCCCATTCCAATAACACCTCTTCCCCTCTGGCCACTTCTGTGGGAGGAGACAGGAGAGGGAGAACAAGGAGAACAGATAAACCAAGCAAGAAAAAAATGCCAATATTCAGAAGGCATATATGACACAGCTGACTATTATTATTATCTTGAAGACACAGACGGTGATGGAGAATATAGTGATCAGGAAAAATCAGAGGCGCTAACTCGATGTATAAATGATAAAACAGGTCTTGGGACTGAGGAAGGGCTTGGCACCCAAGGTCCCTCTCTTTACAGAAAACTTTTTCTCATGAAAGATAGAGATTTTATAACATACTCTGCTGTTGCAGTTATAGGTCCCTCTATTGGCTATGAAAAATTCTTTTTGGGAAGACTATTCAATTTTCAAAAGTTTGAACACATTGATTTTGGAAACTTAAATTTATCTTCTATTTCAGATCTCCAGAACATTCTTGAAGGTGTCGCAAGTGGAGGATGGTTCGCAGTTGCTGCAGCAAAACCATATGAGGGAGAGGTATGGGATGGGACAAATGGTTTTTGGAAACTCTTAGGAGGAACCCTCTCTGACATCTTAGAAGGTGCATTCAGTACAGATTTAAATCAGATGTTTGCCGAAAGTGACTTCAGTAAACCCTACAAAGTATGGCTTGTAAGGATAAAGGATGAAAGATTGAAGCCTGAGATATGGCTTCCACAAAAGGATAAATACTTGCACTAAGGAGAATTGAAAAATGGGTGTAAAGGCTTCAGCATGGTTGGAAGTCCTTGAGGGATTGAACAAAGGAGACAAAATCTTTATAACATCCTCAGGAATTTCAATCGGTAGGAAAAAAGGGAACGATCTTGTTCTTGAGGACGCTCTGGTTTCAAGGGAGCACGCAAGAATTGAGCAGGATTTATCAGGATTTTCCATAAGAGACCTTGGTTCAAAAAATGGTGTCTTAGTAAACAATAATTTAGTTGAAAGCGTATCCCTCAAAAATGGAGATATAATAAGAATCGGCTCAACTGTTTTCAGATTTCATATGGAGGAGGAGAAAGTTGATGAGGCAGTTGTCTTTGAAGGAAAAAAAGAATTTGCAAAGAAACAGAAGAAAGCTTCTCCTGTCCGAGTTATGATTTATGTTCTTGTAGCTTTTTTAGTTTTTATTGTCCTGATCGCTCTATTCTCATCAAAGAAGCCGCCCGAAGGCACTACTGGAAAAACTACTGAAAAGAGGGATGTTGTAGAGCCAATCTCACCAACTACCACTACCCCATCGGAACAACCTTCTGAAACAACTTCTTCTAAAAAAGAACTGACAGAGGAGGAAAAGGCAAGATTTAACTCAATCTATCAGCAGGGAGAGCTTGCTTATTTTCAGGGAAGTTATGCTGATGCTACAAATCTATTCAAAGAAGCCCTTTCAATAAACCCTGAATGCGAAACTTGTAAGAAAAGAATAGAGGATTGCAACAAGAAATTGATTGAGATAATAAAAGAGATAGACAAGAAAGCCCACGAATTCTTTGAATCTCTCCAGTATCAGAGAGCAATCGATGAGTGGCAGAGAATTCTTTATATTGTCAAAGATCCCAACAATCAATTTTATATAGAGGCAAAGAAAAATATTGAAAAAGCAAAGGAGAGGTTACGATAATGGCAACAATAACTTTAAGGTCAGGAAAAAATTTGGTAGATGTTTTTAAAATTGAAAAGGATGAGATTTTTATAGGGAGAGAAAAGGATAACGACATAATCATACCTGACAAATCTGTCTCAAGAAAACATCTAAAAATAACAAAAAGATTTGATGGATACTATCTTGAAGACCTTGGTTCTGCCAATGGAACATTCTTTAAAAATGAGAAAATCTCTGAAAAGCTTCTTGAAACTGGGGACTTAATTTACATCGGAACAACAGGTATAAACATATTTTTTGAAGATGAAATCTCAAAAAACGAAGATTATCAGCCAACAATTGCAGATGTTACAAGATTTATAGAGCTTAAAGAGGAAGAGGCAAGGGCTAAAGGAGAGCCTTTTGAGTTAGACCTTTCAAAGTTTGAAGAGAAGAGGGTAACAGGAAAGCCTAAAATAGCTCCTGAAAAAAAGGAGAAAAAGAGAAGCCCGGTAAGAGTCATTCTTTATTTAATGATAATAATCCTTGGTGTAATAGTTGTCCTTGCAATCCTTCCAAAAAAGGAGGAAGGAAAGAAAGCAGTTACTGAAAAGAAACCGCCTACTCAGAAAATAGATGTTCCAATAAAAGATTTGTCCGACTATAACATGCTTCAGAAGAAGATTTACGCTTTATCATCCGAAGGGGAAAAATTTCTTTCAGCCTGCGAATCAAGTATTTCAAAACTTGCAACTGAAAACACAAAGGAGAACAGAGAACTTTTAGCATTTCTGACAGAAAATCTCTCTAATGCAAGAAATAAAATAACAGAAGCAATAAACCTTTTATACCAGTCAAAAAAGGGTTTTTCTGAAAATATATTCAATGCAATAGAAGCAGGAAAGGCAAAGGAAGAAACAATAACATACCTTATGGGAAAGAATGAGGAGCTTTCAAAAAAACTGGATGAGCTACAGAGGAAGATTGACGAGGTTAGAAACTCCCTTCAGGCAAAAATTGGAGAGGAAGCATCAAATCTTTTGACACAGGCAAGGGAAGCATTCCAGAAAGGAAAGTATCAGGAGTGTATTGATTTGACAAACAAAGTCCTTGAGATAGACCCTCAGAATGTTTCCGCAAAAGAGCTTCAAGATTCAGCTGTGAAAAGGATTGAAGAAGCAAAAAGAAGCCAGATAGAAAGAGCCCAGAGAGAAATTCAGATAAAGAAAACTTACGATGAAGTATCAACCCATTACAGACTTGGATTGAGCTATATTGAAAGAGAAAGGTTATTTATGGGTCTGAAGGAATGGGATTCAGCCCAGAAATCATGGAATAATTTAAAATCAATAGCTTCTCCTGCAAATCCTTACTACCAAGAGGCTGAAAAACTTGTAAGGGATATAAACTCAAGGTATATGGGATTAGCCCAGAAAAGAAGAGAGAGAATCTCTGAAGCTATAAGACTATACAGGGAAGGAGAGAGATACAGAGAGATTGACTCAAAAAAAGCTCTCCAATACTACAGACAGGTTCTGGATGTTTTGAAAGACCCTGACGAAGAATATTGTCAGAAAGCGAAGAAAAGGATTCAGGCAATTGAGGAAATGCAGTGATTGCTTTTTTACTGGAAAAGAAAGGAGATAGAACTGCAAAAGCTTATAGAATAGAGAAGCCATCTATTTTAATAGGGAGGGGACAGGATAACGATATTATCCTGAATCACCCGTCTGTTTCAACAAAGCATGCAAGAATTTTTGTTGGCTCTGATGGAAAATTCTACGTTGAGGATTTAAAAAGCTTCAACGGTGTATTCGTAAACAGAGAAAGGGTCAAGGTTTCTCCTTTGAAAAATGGAGACGAAATTCTTTTCGGGGTTTATCCCATGGATTTTGTTATAGAAGGAGTCGCCGCTCCAAAACTTGAAAGAAAAGTTGAAGAAAAAAGGGTGGAAGAGAAAAAAGTTGAAAAGAAAAAGGGAATACCGTTATTTCCGATTATTTCGCTTCTCATAATTTTTGTAGTGGCAGGGGTCTTGATTTTTACTCGTTCTAAACCCGAGAAAAAAACAGTTTCAGAGACAACGGCAGAAAAAAATATTTCTGAGAAAAGCCCGGCAGTAATTGAGGAAGGGAAAAAACTCTTCGAAGATGCAATCCTTTTTAAAAATACAGGAAGATATAAAGACGCTATTGAAAGCCTTGAGCTTGCAACCACCTATTTTGACGAAGCCCTCCTCTCTAACCCTGAAAATACGATTGCTCTTGAATACAAGAAGAAAATCCAGAAAGAGCTTGATGAGATGCCTGCAGGAGAAGGAGTAAAGCCAAAGGTGTGGAAAGCGGATGAAAAAGTATTAGATGATGAAAGAGGTAATGAAATCCTTTCAAAAATGGAGGGAGCTATTCAGGAGGCTGAAAATTTTGAGAGAAGTGGAGACTCATCAAAAGCCCTTGAAAGGCACAGGAATGTTGTCAATTTATTCGACAAACTCAAAAAGCTCTCTGTTTCAGGAGAGATATTGAGTAAAGGCGAAAAAATATATGCAAAATCAAGGTCTTATATTGCAAGAAATTCCTTTGAAGTAGGTTATTATTTTCTTCTAAACGAATTTGCAACTATGAAAAAATTTTACGAGGAAAATCAGGTTTTTAGAGCAAATTCATTGTGTAAATCATTTATTGAAAAATCAGATGATTTCATAGATAAAAACAAGAATTTCAGAGGAGAAAAATTATCAAAAATTATTGAACTCAACGAGAGAGCAAAACAGATGAAGAAAGAAATCTATAAAAAAGTTGATTCTATGAGGGAGGAGCCGGAAGCCCTTTACAATGAGGGGGTTCTTTTGGAAAGGGTTGGAAATTATTCTGAAGCCATAAAAAAGTGGAAACTTGCCCTTGAAAAGACCCATCCAGAAGATAGCGAACTTTTAAGAAAGATTAAAAGTAAAATCTCTCAATACGAGGAGGAGCCATGAAAAAATATCTTAAAAGTTTATTATTTGCAAATATAAACTTCATTGCAAGATTCCGGATAAAAAGTTCAAAGGGGCTGAGGACTACAAGTTCTGAGCAATCAGCCAAAATCCTTATTCTTTTCTTGCTCGTCTTGCCAGTCTTGCTCTTCTTACTTTTGACTAATTGCGCAACAGCTCCAAAAACTCCAAAGGAGAGCCCCGATGTTTTATTTAAAAGAGGAATGGAATTTTACAATAAAGAGGATTATGCATCTGCATTAAAAGATTTTAAAGCAGTGGCTGAAAAAAATCCAAATTTCCCCGAGATTTATTTACACATAGGAAATTGTTATCTTCAGGTTGGGCTTTATGAAAGGGCTGAAGAGGCTTATCTGAAACAATTGGGCTTGACTCCAAAAAATGAAAAAAATTATATAAATCTCGGCATAACTTACAAGGGAATGAAGGACTACAAAAAAGCTCTTGAAATGTATTTAAAAGCAGCAGATATAAATCCAAATAATCCTGATACATATTTCAATTTAGGGATTCTCTGTTATGAAAATCTTGACCTTAAAGACCAGGCAATATTTTATTTCAAAAAATGCATAAAACTTGACCCAAATAGCAACAGGTCAATAGAACTAAAAAAATTCTTAGAGGAAATAGAGAAGAAAAAATAGAAAAAGCTGCAGGCTGAAAGCCACAAGCTTCTGGCTTCAGACTTTTCTTTCCCTTATCCTTTCATTTTGCATTTTTCAATTTCCAATTTCCAATGTTTTTTATTTCCTTTCTCGCTTCTCTTTAATATCTTAGAGTCTAGTCCAATTTGCCTTTTGCTCTTTTCCTTTTACAACTACAAAACCTATTCCTCTGAGAGCCTTGACTACTTCTTTGCCTGAAAATGTCTTACTCAAAAAGTAATCTCCACTTCCCTTAAAACAACCCCAGGTTTTGACTTTATTTGATTTACCTTTTCCAACCCTTTAAGATAACAGAGGCTTGCTTCTTTCGCATTTTTTTAAAGCTTCTTCTTCGTTTTCTCCTTGAGTAAAACAACCATCTAAAGCAGGGACAATCACATTAAATCCACCCTCTTCTGCGGGTTCAAGAATAACATTAAATTTCATGTTTAAAACTTCCTTGTATATTATATCAAAATTAGAATTGGAATAAAAAAGCCCTAACTAATATTCAGTCTTATCAAGTATAGATTCGCATAAACAAAGGATTTTATTTTTGAACCCTCAATTTTGAGCAATTTTACAAAAATCTTGCGGAATTTAGGTAATCACTTTGCTCTCCTACACCAGAGGGAAAGGGGATGTAATAGAACTTTGAAGTCCAAATCTAAAGATGCCCTTCAAAATTATCAATGTCAGTTCTAACTTATGCTTTTTACTTCATGTAGCTTTTGATGGAAATCCAAGTTGTAAATAAGCTGATGATGACAGAAATTCCGATAATTTGAAATATCTTCTGTAACGGTAGAAAAACAAAAGGGAAAAATCCTTTTATCATATTGATGAAGGGAGAAATGTAAGAAATAAGAGCATTTGTAATCACAAAAAGGAAAAATACTGAAAAGACCCCGCCCAAAAATCCAAGAAAGAAGCCAAGGAGATAGAAAGGAACTTTCACAAAGGAAAGACTTGCTCCTACAAGCCTCAAAATTTCAATTATGTCTTTATAGTAAACAAGGTTCAGTCTTATTGTATTAAAAATTGTAAATATGGCGGCAACAAAAAGAACTGCGCTGAAGAACATTCCCACCAAGACAATTATTCTCCCTATGCTAGAAACCTGCCTTGAGAAATCTCCGCTGGTATAAAGCTGTGCAACCGATGGTATTGATTTAAGAGATTTTTCAAGGGAATTAAATTTGTCTTTATTATCCATTTTAATTTTCAATTCAAAGGCGGGCGGAAACGGACTTTCGCTTAGTTCTGCTAAGAGGTAGAAAAGCTCTGGAAATTTTTCTTCGAATTCTTTTCTGGCTGTTTCTCTATCAATAAATCTCCATTCAGTAGTTTTTGCTTCTTCTAAAATTATTTTAACCTTTTCAATGTCATCAGGCTCGGGATTTTCTTTTAAAAAGACCACAATAGTTAATTCTTTTGACATGTTTGAAACACCCAAATTTAAGTTATGATTTATGTAAATGAAAAGTCCGTAAATAAAAAGGGTAAATGAAATTAGTGCTGTGGAAAGAAGATTAACCAGAAAATTTCCCCTTAGAAGCTGATGAAATGTTTTAAGATATACACTCGGATATGTCAGGTTAATGACTTTCCTCCCCTACTAACTTTCCACTATCAAGAAAAATTGTCCTTTTTTTAATCTCTCTAATCAGATCAATGTTGTGAGTTGCAACCACAACCGTGGTTCCCTGAGCATTTATATTCTTAAAAATTTGCATAATTTCTCGAGTTAAAGCAGGATCAAGATTTCCTGTTGGTTCGTCAGCAAGTAGAATTAAAGGATTATTAACAATCGCTCTTGCAATTGCAACTCTCTGTTGCTCTCCTCCTGAAATATCAAGAGGGAATTTCCAGACACTGTGGTAAAGTCCGAGCATGCTGAGGGTTTTCAAAACTCTTTTTCTAATCTCCTTTTCGGGAACTCCAAGAACTCTCAAAGTTACAGCAACATTATCGTAAACATTCCACTGGGGAATCAGATGGAAATCCTGAAAAACAAGCCCTATTGACCTTCTAAGGTGATGAATCTTTGAGTCTGGAATCTGTTTAACATTTCTGCCGTTTACAACCACATTCCCTGATGTTGGAAGCTCCTCCCTCATAATTAATTTTAGAAATGTTGTCTTTCCCGCACCCGATGGTCCTGTAATAAAAACAAACTCTCCTTTATCTATAAAAACATTTATATCTAAGAGGGCGTATGCTGGAGGTCTATATTGTTTATAAACTCTAAAAAACTGGATCATTTTTTATTATAAATTCAAGAATGCAAAATCAAAAAAGACAAAATGATATAAAGGAATTATCTTCTCTTCTTTAATCATTCGCATTCTATCTTTTCTCCTCTTATCAAATCTTGCTTTTCTTCCTGTCTCGCACTCAATATTTTTACCTTTTATTTTTTTAAAAGTTCAAGAACAGCTCTTCTAATGTGATTACTTGAAATTCCACATCTGTCTAATAGTTCATTAGGCTTTCCTGATTGAGCAAAAGTATCCGGAACACCAAGAATTTTCTGGTATACTGGATACTCCTCCACGATAACCTCGCTGACAGCAGAACCAAGCCCCCCAATTATGGAATGATCCTCAACTGTTAAAATTGCTCCCGTTTTTTTCGCAGAATTGACTATAAGCTCCCTGTCAATTGGTTTTATTGTTGACATATTTATCACTCTGACAGAAATCCCTTCCTTTTCAAGCTCTTCTGATGCTTTTAAAGAATGGAAAAGTGTTATACCCATAGCTATAATTGTTGCAGATGAGCCTTCTTTTACTATCTTTCCCTTTCCTATCTCAAACTCATAATTTTCATTAAAAATAACTGGAAATTTTGGTCTTGCAAGTCTTACATAGCACGGACCATTATGTTCAGCAATTTTTTCAATTACCTTTTTTGTCTCGTAATAATCAGAGGGAACAATTACTGTCATTCCTGGAAGAACTCTCATGAGGGCAATGTCTTCTGTTGCATGATGGGTTGGTCCATCTTCTCCTACAGTAACTCCTCCATGGGAAGTAACAAGTTTCACATTTAATTTTGCATAGCAAATAGATTGTCTGATTTGCTCCCATGCTCTTCCTGTCTGGAAAATGGCAAAAGTTGATGCAAATGGTATCAATCCGCTCAGGGCAAGTCCCGCTGCGGTTCCTATCAAATCCTGCTCAGAGACACCAACATTGAAAAATCTATCGGGAAATTCTTTGGCAAAAAGATATGTCCTTGTTGAGCCAGAAAGGTCAGCATCAAGGACAACTATTTTAGGATTTTTTCTTCCCAGCTCAACAAGAGTCTCACCATAAACTTCTCTTAAACTTTTTTCCACCAAATCACTCATCTTCCCTCTCCAATTCTAACAAAGCTTTCTCAAGCTCCTCTTTTGTCGGGGATACACCATGGTACTCCACTTTATTTTCCATGAAGGAAACCCCTTTTCCTTTTATTGTATGAGCAATTATAACTGTTGGCTTCTCCTTCATTCTGTCAGCCCTGTTTAGAGCATTTATTATCTCATATATCTCGTGACCATTTATCTCAATTGTGTGCCATCCAAAAGCATCCCACTTCTTCCTGAGAGGTTCAATGGATTTTATATCTTTTACAAATCCATCTATCTGGAGACCATTGTAATCAATAATAGCGCAAAGATTGTCAAGTTTATAATGGGATGATGTCATTGCAGCTTCCCAGACCTGCCCTTCCTGCAATTCTCCATCCCCCATCAAAACATAAACTTTTGATTTTATTCCCCTTAATCTAAGTCCAAGGGCAAGGCCATTTCCCACCGAGAGACCCTGTCCAAGAGATCCTGTGGACATTTCTATTCCTGGTGTTGTCAACCTATCAGGGTGACCTTGAAGAGGACAATCTATCCTCCTCAAATTCCATAGCCACTCTTTTGGAAAAAACCCAAGCTCCGCAAGGGCAGAGTAAAGGATTGGAGCACAATGTCCTTTTGAAAGGATGAATCTATCCCTCTCTTCCCAATTCGGATTTTTGGGATCAAGTTTCATCTTATGGAAAAAAAGAACAGCAATTATATCTGCGGAAGATAGAGAGCCTCCAGGATGACCTGATCCAGCTATTGTTAACATTTTGAGAGTGTTTATTCTCAGAATTCGGGCAATATTCTGGAGTCTCTTAATCTCTTCCGGACTTACTAAACTCATTTAGAATCTCCTTCAATAATTGTTTTACAATATTTGCATCAGCCTTACCTTTGCTCCTTTTCATTACCTCTCCCATGAAGAAGCCAAATACCTGTGTCTTCCCTTTTTTCCAGTCTTCCAATGGTTTCTCATTTTCTTTTATTGTCTCTTCTACCATTTTTCTAAGAGAGCTTTCATCCATGAGCTCCTCCCCTCTTTCAGAAATAATTTCCTTTAACTCCTTCCTTTCTTTTGCCATTATTTGCAAATATTCCCTTCCTATATTTCTCGGTATTCTTCCGTTTTCAACCTCTGAAATAAGTTCTGAAAGGTAAATGGGCGACACAGGATAGGAAACAATTTCGATATTATTCTCATTCAAATACTTCATAACATCTCCAAGTATCCAGTTTGCAGATTTTTTTGGCATTGAGGTTTTCTTTACAACCTCTTCAAAATAATCTGCCAGCTCCTTTTTCTCTGCCAGCGTCTTTGCCTGATCAATTCCAAGCCCAAATTCTTCTACATATCTTTCAGTTTTTGAAGTAGGAAGCTCAGGAATTTCTTTTTTAATTTTTTCTATGAATTCACCAGAAATAAAAAGAGGAGGAAGATCAGGCTCGGGGAAATACCTGTAATCATGGGCTTCCTCTTTGCTCCTCATTAAAACTGTCTCACCCGTTGAAGGGTTAAAAGTCCTTGTTTCAAGAGTTATTCTCCCCCCCTCTCTTATTTCCTCTGCATGTCTCTCAATTTCATATTTGAGAGCTGATTTCAAAAATTTAAATGAATTAAGATTTTTTATCTCTGTCCTTGTTCCAAATTCATTTTTACCTTTTTCTTTAAGGGAAATATTGGCATCACATCTAAGATTACCTTCCTCCATATTTCCGTCATTTACTTCAAGATAAATTAGAATGCTCCGTAAAAGACTGAAAAACTCAACAGCTTCCTCAGGAGAAGATATATCTGGTTTTGTGACAATTTCAACAAGAGGAACTCCTGAACGGTTGAAATCTATAAGGCTTTTTTCGTCTAACCCTGGAGCATCATGAATCATTTTTCCTGCATCCTCTTCCAGGGTTAATCTTTCAATCCCAATTCTCTTTTTTCTTCCATCAAGAATTATCTCAATATGGCCATCCTCTGCAATGGGAGTTTTATACTGGGTTATCTGGTAACCCTTGGGAAGATCCGGATAAAAGTAATTTTTCCTGGCAAAGAAGGATGGATTATTAATTTTCATATTGAGGGCAATTGCAACCTTAACTGCAAATTCGACTGCTTTTTTATTCAGAACAGGAAGTGCCCCAGGCAATCCAAGACATACTGGACAGACAAGGGTGTTTGGAGGAGCACCGAATTTAATCGGGCAACCACAGAATAATTTTGTGGCAGTTTTCAACTGAGCATGAATTTCAAGTCCAATTATTGGTTCAAATTCTTTTAAACCTACATCGTTATTTTCAACCTTTTCGGACATTTATCCTTTTGCCTTTAAAGTGTCCAAAATTTAAAAAAAAATTATATCATAAATACTGGATTATAGAAAAATTTGATTAGAAGTTGGTAGCGTAAAATTTATTATGTAAAATTTATGAAAGGTGTATCCTCCATATTTGAAATT
>FMJZ01016633.1_pt1 | contig 31443 bp, 25 predicted proteins | sample 1987881 | NCBI WGS metagenome assembly FMJZ01 (sample SAMEA4378227, study PRJEB15110) | soil metagenome | biome: soil; feature: Field; material: Soil | place: India | collected 2015-03-11 | depth 0 m
CCTCTGATGTCTTGCCAAGTGTAAATAGTGCAACTATGAAGAGAAATGCCTTATAATTTCTATCAAGCCCTTTAAATGTTATTTTAGGCATACTTGCATTAGCATTAACCTTTATTTCCTTAACAAAAAAAATAATTAGGCAGAGGGCAAAAAGGCCTGGGACTATAGACAACCAAAAGACAGAAGTAAGGTTGCCACCAAAAATTCCAAGCATTGCAAATGCCAATGAAGGACCTATTACTGCTCCTAAAGTGTCCATAGAGCGATGAAAACCAAAGGCCTTACCAAGTGTAGATTTATCAGTAGAATCTGCTATGATTGCATCCCTCGGTGATGTCCGTACACCCTTTCCTACTCTATCTGTAAATCTATAAATAAGCACATGCACCCATGATGTGGCTGTTGCAAGAATAGGTCTGCTGAATACAGATATTCCATATCCCCAAAAAATAATTTTCTTTCTTTTGCCAATCCTATCTGATAACCAACCAGAAAAAACCTTTAAAATGCTTGCTGTGCCCTCTGCAATACCCTCTATCAAGCCAATATAAGTTTTTTGTGCCTGAAGCACATCACTTAGAAAAATAGGAATTAATGGATATATCATCTCTGAGCTTATATCCATAAATAGACTCACAAGACCGAGTACAAATACATTCGTCGGAATGCCCAATATACTTCCCATCTTTAAATCCCATTTTCAGCAAAGGAGTTATACACAAAATTTCACGATCCTTTGGAAGAAGAAATTAAGGGTGACTTTTATTATCTTTTTATTTTCCTAAATATTGTTTAAAATAAATTTAACAAATTGAAAGGATCTATCATACCTGGGACAGGGCTATCATATATTCATTCCAGAGTTGTTCCTTTGATATCCCCATATCTATAAAATCCCACGGCAGTATTTCATTAAAATCCTTTCTCCTAAATATAAAAAAATCAGGGTCTATTTTAGCATCAAGACATGCCTTTTTATAATCCTCCCTTTCAAGGATCTTCACGAGAACATTTGATACCATCCTGTTTCCTAATGAAAATAAACCCTGCATATGGGCATATTTTGGCACATCATGAAAAACCTTAACATTTCTTAAATGCATCAGTTCTTTTTTTATAAACCTCAATTTTCCCTTTATTATATCTAATCTTTCCATCTCATGCCATTGAAAAGGTGTAAATGGTTTTGGTACAAAGGTGCTTATACTCAAAATAATTTTTCCTTTATCAGAGAGACTCCTAATCTTTTTTGTTAATTCTATAATCCCCATAATATCATTTATGTCCTCTGTAGGCAGGCCGATCATAAAATAAAGCTTCAAATTCTCAATCCCAGAATTTAATATAAGCTCTGATGTCTCCAAAATATTTTCCTCTGTTACCCTTTTATTTATAACCCTTCTCATCCTCTCAGTTCCAGCCTCTGGTGCAATAGAAACGCTTTTATGCCCCTTCATAAATCCTACGAGTTTTGCACTTTCTTTACTTGCCCTAAGTGATGTAATAGAGAAATCTACTCCGTCATTACATAATATATCTATGATATGGGGATAATCAGTTAGAGACGGGCCAATTAATCCTATTCTTATATTTGAGTTTTTTTCTTTAAAATTTATCTTTGCCCTTTTTATGTCCTCTTTTATGAACCCCAAATTCTTCTTTCTTAAGGGTTTATAAATCTGGCTAACAATGCAGAATCTGCAGTTCCACGGACATCCTCGCATAACTTCTATAAGGTACATGTCTGAAAATTCAGCTTCAGGAGTGATAATTGAGGTTGCTATAGGAACAAGGGACAAATCCTTTAGGTATCTTCTTTTTATTTTCTCAGGTGCACCCTGCTTGGAAGATCTTTCAGATATTCTTCCGTCAGCACTGTATTTAATATCGTAAAACTCAGGTATATAAATACCCTCAATGCCTATTACTCTTTCTTTAAGCTGTCTCTTATCTTCACCTCTATAAACATTTAGAAATTCATTAAGGGATTCTTCTGCTTCTCCTATAAAGATTATGTCAAAAAATGGAGCTATTACCTCTGGATTAAAAAAGCAGCAAGCACCACCTGCAATCAATATTGGATGAAATTCGTTTCTCTCATATGTATAAAATGGTATTTGTGCTAAAGAAAGGATCTTTAATATATCTGGATAATCATTCTCAAAGGATATGCTAAATGCAATAATATCAAACCTACTTAGAGGTCTTTTAGATTCAAGGGAAAATATAGGTGTTTTTGTCCTTATATATTCCTCAATATCATCCTCATCAGGTAAAAAAGCCCTCTCACAAACAACATCGTCTCTTTTATTTAAAAGCCCATAAATGCCTTGAAATCCGAGGTTTGACATTCCCACTGAGTAGATATTTGGATAAACAAGACATATATTTATTCTTCCGCCTGGATCTTTAAAGATAGTACCTTTCTCTTTAGAGATAAGTTCGTCTGCCTTTTCAATGAGTCTTTGGTTCATTTATTCATTTTTTTTCTTTCTAAGAAATGTAGGCACATCAAAATTATCCTCCATTGGAAAGGATGAGCCATTTTTATCATTAACAATCATCTTACCTCCATTCTCTAGGTTTTCATTAAATAACTCTTTTAAGTCCTTTTGTTTGTCTTCGTTTAAAACCTCCTTTTGTATTAATAATCCACCACTTTTATTAATATCCAATTCAGTGTTGTTTATATAAGATAATCCTTCTTTATTTTTCTCTTCAGGAGATATAGAGATGCTTTTTGACAATATTCTCTCAGTACCCCTTAGATTTGTAATATCTTTTTTTGGGGACCACTTTCCAACCTGCGGGACATCTATCTGTTCAATCCTCTCTTCAAGTCCAGTTGCTATAACAGTAATCCTAATCTCATCCTCCATGTCAGGATCTATAACAGCTCCAAGTATTATGTTTGCTGTATTATGAGCTGTATCATAAATAAGAGATGCTGCATCCTGCACAGCATCATGAGAAAGATTAAGTCCACCTGTTATATTTATAAGAATTCCCTTTGCCCCTTCAATAAATGAATCCTCTATAAGGGGATTGTTTATAGCCCGCTTTGCTGCCTCAATCGCCCCTTTTTCACCCTTTCCTGTCCCTATCCCTATTACTGCCCTGCCTGAATTCTCCATAATTGTCCTTACATCAGCAAAATCAAGATTTATAAACCCAGGTACAAGTATCACATCAGAGATTCCTTGTATAGCATGTTTGAGAACATCATTTGCTATAGAGAAGGACTTTAACAGAGGCGTGCCTTTTTCAACTACTGAATGGATCCTATCATTGGGGATAACAATAAGTGTATCAACATGCTTTTTAAGTTCCTTAAGCCCCTCTTCAGCGTTTATTAATCTCTTTCTTCCCTCATAGTAAAATGGTTTTGTGACAACTCCCACTGTAAGAACCCCAAGCTCCCTTGCTAAAGACGCTATTACAGGAGCAGCGCCTGTGCCTGTGCCACCACCCATGCCAGCGGTAATAAACACCAAATCAGCTCCCTCTATACAGCTTATAAGCAAATCCTTATCCTCATTAGCAGCCTGCCGACCAATAACAGGATTTGCGCCAGCGCCAAGACCCTTTGTAAGTGCAGCTCCTATCTGTATCTTAGTAGAAGCAAGGGATGTTTCAAGATGTTGCTTATCAGTATTTACAGCAATAAACTCAACACCATAAATATTGGCAGCAGCCATATTATTAAGGGCGTTGCAGCCACAGCCTCCAACCCCTATAACCTTTATCTTTGCTACAAGTCTTTCAGCTTCCTCTAACTCAAACATAAAACCTCCCATAGGATTTTTATTAAACCAATCTTTTAAACCACTCCTTCATCTTATCAATAATGGTATCAAATAAATTCTCCGAATTACCACTTCTAACCTCTAAAGACAAAATATGTTCCATGCCACATAACACAAGTCCTATGCCTGTTGAGTACATAGGATTATTATATTCTTCAATCAAACCAATAATACGAAAAGATGAGGTAATGCCTTCCTGATTTTTATCAGAATAATCCTTAAATGCAATTGGATAACCAATCCTGACAGGCATTGATAATATTGACTCTGCTAATCTTTCAAAACCCTCAAGTAAAGATGCCCCCCCTGTAAGTACAGCACCAGATACAGAAATACCTGATTTGTACACATTATTCACCTCAGTCTTTATGAGATCAAGAAGTTCTTCGGCCCTTGGTTCTAAAATCTCTTTTATCTGTTCTAATGTTATATTTTTTTTATTTATACTAATTAAAACCTTTTTGTTATCAGTAATTGCAAAACCAACTTTTTTCTTTATATCTTCTGCTTCATGAAAGGGTATATTTAATCCAACAGATAAATCGTTTGTAAAATGATTTCCCCCTATTCCGAGAATAGATGTATGCTTTAACCATCCATCTTTATAAATAGCTATATCAGTGGTTCCTCCTCCTATATCCACAAGGACCGTACCTTCCATCCGCTCCATTTCGGTCAAAGTTGCCTCTGAGGAGGCTATTGGCTGTAGAACTATATCAGATACCTCAAGGCCTGCCCTCTCACAGCATAAAAGAAGATTCTGTATAGCTGTGATCGCTCCAGTAATTATATGAACAAGCACCTCCAATCTTGATCCATGCATACCAACAGGGTCTTTTATTCCCCTCTGTCCGTCAATAATAAAATCATAGGGGATAACATGAATCTTCTCCCTGTCAAGAGGGACATAGGCTGCACTGGCTGATTCTATTGCCCTTTCTATGTCCTCAAATGAGATAGGATTCCTTTTTATTCCTATTGCCCCATACCCATTAAAGCTCTTTATATGACTGCCTGCTATCCCTACTATAGCCCTGCTTATTTCCCTTCCACCCTGTTTTGAAATCTCAGAAATAACATTTCTTATTGATTCAGAAGCAGCATCAATATCCACAACAATCCCTTTTCTTAAACCCATTGATGGTTTAGTTTTGATATTCTGTATGCTGATATGATCAGGGAAAACATCAGCAACAATAGCACATATCTTTGTAGTGCCTACGTCTAGTCCCACTATAAAATTATTGTTTTTTTTGTTTCTTTTTAATGGCATCTATCTTCTTACTTTTTTTCTTATTTCCAGATTTATTTACTTTAGGGTATGGGGATTTTTTTGTTTCTTCCCCTTTCTGTTCTACTGTCTTTACTATAGCCTTTCCAGCAAATCTAAGGTCTATAAACTCTACTGGTTGTCCCCTTTTTTCTATTTCCTCTTTTATGATAGAAAGCCTCTCAAGTTTTTTATCAAAGTCTCCTGCACCGATCTTTATAATAAAACCTTCACTTTTTAATTCAATCTCCTCTGGTCTGTTTCCCCTTATTTCCACATTTCCTGTATAAAGCATAGCCTTATTGTGAAGTATGTTTATGAATTTTATTGCCTCTAAGTATGTATCCCTATTATTGTAAGGGTCTATATCTTTGATAACAGGAAGAAACGTTAGAGTTCCCTCCTTTGATTCCTCAAGTAACGTCCCATCCCTATCAACGAGAAAGAATTTATTGTTTATATCAAGAATAGCAACAGGTTTAGACTCTGTTATATTAATAAATATCTTTCCTGAGAGATCTTTTTTTATAATTGCATCCTTTATCCATGGAGAGGTTTTTATCCTTTTGTAGAGTTCGTGATTAGATACCCTAAAAATAGGGTCGCCTTTCTTTATCTTTAATAGAGATATAATATCATCATTTTTAAGATGTTCATTCCCTAAAATGTAGATATCATTAATATTAAGATGATGCTTGATAGCATAAGAAATAGAGGAGATAGCTAAAATTACAGCAAGGCTAAATAAGACAATAAATCTGATCTTTTTGTTTTTCCTTTTTCTTTTTAATATCCTGACATTTCTTTTATTGCTATAAATCATATATTGTCCTTTAATGAAATCCTTATTATCTCCTCTATTAGGTCGCCAAAATCAAGACCAGCGAGCCTTGCTATCTTTGGCAGAAGACTCGTCTCAGTCATGCCAGGTATAGTGTTGACCTCCAAAACATATGGATTATTTGATTCGTCAAGTATTAAATCAACCCTTGTTGCCCCTTTACATCCAAGCGCACGGTGGGAAGCCAATGCAAGCATCTTAAGTTTGTTATATAATGTTTCATCCAATTCTGGAGGAAGTATATACCTTGTAAGACCTGGTGTATATTTTGCTTTATAGCTATAAAATTCTGCTGACGGTATAACCTCTACTCCACCTAATACCTGATCACCTAATATGCCTATATGTACCTCCCTGCCTTTTATATATTTTTCAATTAATATCTTTTCTCCATATACAAATGCCCTATCCATTGCATCTTTTATCTCATCCTCTTTCTTTACAATACTAACACCAATGCTTGATCCCTCAGATACAGGCTTTATAACCCATGGCATATCAAAGCCTATCTTAAGTTGTGATATGTTTTCATCACGTCGAACAACAATAAAGGGCGATATAGGGATATTATGATATAGAAATATCTTCTTTGATGCCTCTTTATCCATTGCAAGTGCAGACGCAAGGATTCCTGATCCTGTATATGGTATACCCATAACCTCAAGAAAACCCTGAATAGCACCATTTTCACCGTATCCACCATGTAAGGCGAGAAAGGCAATTTCAATCTTATTTTGCCTTATTGAGTCCCAAAGGTTCTCTTTCGTATCAATAAGAACTACATTATATCCCTTACTTTGCAAGGCCTTAAATACTGCAATCCCACTTCTAAGGGAGACCTCTCTTTCTGCTGATATACCACCTGCAAGAACCCCAATTCTTTTTTTAGTCAACATATATCTACACCTGATTAAAATTTTCAATTAGGAGTCTCTACCGTAAATCTTGATTTCAGGCTCTAAAACAATCCCAAATCTATCCTTTACCCTCTTACTTACCTTATCCATAAGCATCAGAAAGTCATCAGCAGTCCCCTCTCCAGTATTAATAAAGAAATTGGCATGTAGGCTACTAACCTCTATGCCTCCTACCCTCATCCCTTTACATCCAGCCTCATCTATCAGCCTGCCTGCAGCTATATGCCTTGGATTTTTAAATACACAGCCTGCTGATGCCTCAGATACTGGTTGTCTTGACTTTTTTTCCTTTATAAATTCAGAAACCCTTTTTTTTACCTCATTGGGTTCATCCTCTTTGAATCTAAGCCTTGCACTTAAAATAACAGCATCAACTGGTATATCAGCCTTTCTATAACTAAAAACTATCTGATCAGCCATTAATGTCCTTATTCCAACCTCCTTAATCAGTATATCTATAGACTTTATTACATCCTTAATCTCATATCCAAAGGAACCTGCATTTCCAGCAATAGCCCCTCCTATGGAACCGGGGATTCCTGCTAACCCTTCTATGCCAGAAAGCCCTTTTTCAACACATAAATTTATAATCCCCTGTAATGAAGCACCTGCCTGTGCATAAATCTCTTTACTACTAGGATAATCAGTTATTTTATTAATCCTTTTTGTAAATATTACAGCTCCCTCTATTCCTTTGTCTCTTATTAAGATATTAGTGCCTCCACCAATAACTATGTAAGGGATATTACTATCAACAAGCATTCCTATTACCTCTGCAATATTGGTCTCATCAGGAAAAATTGCAATGTCTGACATGCCCCCAATTCTCAAAGAGACATGTTTTGACATGGGTTCATTAAATCTTATCTCAATATTATTAGAGATGCAGAAATCTTTTAGCAGTTCATAAACCATTCAGAATCTCTTCACCAATTTTATATACATCACCTGCGCCAAGGGTTAGGATTATATCTCCCTGCCTGACTTCAGATATCACCTTTTTTATAAGATCCCCTTTTTCCTTAATATATACCGCATTCTTAAAACCCTTCTCTTGAATTTTTCTAAATAAATTAGATGAATTTATACCATCTATCTCTTTTTCACCAGCAGGATATATATCCATAAGAAACAATCTATCAGCATCTCCAAAGCTTTGAGCAAACTCATCTAACAAATCCCTTGTCCTTGTATACCTATGGGGCTGAAATATAACAAGGAGTCTGTTATCTTTGAAGCAATGTCTTGCAGCATTAATAGTAGCCCTTATCTCTGATGGATGATGACCATAATCGTCAAAGAACCTTATACCCTTTGATTCACCTTTAAATTCAAATCTTCTTTGTATACCGCTGAAATTTCTTAAGGCTGACTGTATAACATATATAGGAATCTGCAATTCTAAGGCAACGGTTATAGCAGCAAGACTATTCAGGATGTTATGTATTCCTGGCATTGGTAGCTCAAATAAACCTAATCCTTTGCCTTTATAGACAGGTTCAAAAATCATCCTCATTCCCTCATTTTTTATATCCCTGGCATATATATCCGCATCAGGAGTAAATCCATAGGTTATGACCCTTCTTTTAATAGATGGGATTATATCCCTCACATGCTCATTCTCTATGCAAAGTATTGAAGTGCCATAAAATGGAACCTTATTAATGAAAGATGTAAAGGCATCTTTTAATGCATTAATATCCTTAAAATAATCAAGATGTTCCCGATCAATATTAGTTATAACTGCTATGGTAGGATTCAGCTTGAGAAAGGACCCATCACTCTCATCAGCCTCTGCAACAATATAATCACCATATCCTAGTTTTGCATTACTGCCCATAGACTTAAGTTTCCCTCCAATCACTACTGTGGGATCCAATCCACCCTCCCCAAGTATAGTTGCTATAAGTGAGGTAGTAGTTGTCTTTCCGTGTGCTCCTGCAATAAGGATCCCGTACTTTAGTCTGCCCAACTCTGCAAGCATCTCTGCCCTAGAAATAACAGGGATAGCCCTATTTTTTGCCTCAATAACCTCTATGTTGTTAAAGGAAACAGCTGATGATATTACAACCACATGGGCACCATTGATATTTTCTGCATCATGACCAATAAATATCTTTATTCCGAGATCCCTCAATCTTCTTGTAGTCGCAGATTCCCTTAAATCAGAGCCTGTCACCTCATATCCAAGGTTATGAAGCACCTCTGCTATTCCGCTCATACCTATACCGCCAATACCAACAAAATGTATAACCTTATACTTGTTAAACAATTTAGCCCTCCCCAAAAATTATAGTAAGTAAAGAGTTTTATCATCTTCTTACAAGGCTTAATGCTATATCTACAACCCTTTCAGCAGCATCTACCTTTCCAAATGCTGAGGCAGCGAACTGCATCTTTTCCCTCAAATTTTTGTCATTATATAACTCTCTTATAGTAGCTGCCAACAGAGCCCCATTAAGATCCTTATCTAATATAACCTTTGCAGCCGCCATATCCTCAAGCTTCCTTGCATTATATTCCTGATGATTTGCGGCAGCATAAGGATATGGGATGAGAATAGACGCCTTTCCTGCTACGGTAATCTCTGAAAGGGTAGTCGCACCTGCCCTGCAGATAACAATATCTGATATAGTATATACCTCTGCCATTTGATAGATGTAAGGAACTACTATGCCGCTGAAACCAGCCTTCCTGTAAGCATCTTTTACATGTTCATAATCATTTTCACCTGTCTGGTGAATAAATTGTATATTTTTTTTTAGATCTGTAAGATAGTCTAATGCCTCAACCATAGCATAATTTATACTCCTTGCCCCAGCACTTCCACCAAAAACAAATACGGTAAATTTATCTCTATCAACCTGAAATAAACTATAAGACCTCTCCTCATCTCTAATTAACAATTCTTTCCTGATAGGATTACCTGTTAGATAGGTCTTATGTCTTGGGAAATAAGAGGTGCTTTCCTGATATGTGACAGCTATTGCATCAACAAACCTACTAAGAAATCTATTAGCTTTACCAGGCACTGAATTTTGTTCAAGGATCATTGTGGGAATGCCCTTGAAATGAGCTGCCAGTACCATTCCAACAGAGGCATAACCACCAACACCTATAACAATATCAGGCCTAAAGGCCTTAATAATACGAAGGGAATCAAAAATAGATAATATGAATATTAAAAGAGCCTTTATTTTCTTTATAAAGGATTTTCCTACTATCCCCTCAGCCCTGATAAATCTTATCAGATAGCCTTCTCTCGGTATTATCTTTGACTCTATTCCATATTCGGTGCCTACAAATAGTATGTTATTTTTTTCTATACCTATTTTTTGATCCCTGCCTCTGCTCAGGAACTCCTCGGCCACAGCAATACCTGGATATAAGTGGCCGCCCGTGCCACCACCTGCTATTATAATATTCATAATTAATCTTAAAAAATATTAATTTTTATATTTCCTATATCGGTAACTACCTCGCCACTTATTGGTATATCCAGTATATCTAACCTTTGAAAGGTTATATTGCACCGGCTTTTCCAAATCAAAATTGGTATTTATATTATTATCAGATACCTCTGATTTCCTCTCTGTTGATATGTTCAGCAATAATCCTATAGCAATCATATTAACAATCAAGGAAGAGCCGCCATAGCTTATAAAGGGAAGAGGTAGCCCCTTTGTGGGTACCATGCCTGTAACCACAGAAAAATTTATAATCGCCTGAACAGCTATCATTATAGAAATACCGAAACCGAGGTAATAAGAAAAGGGATTAATTGCCCTATTTGATATGATAACACCTCTTACAAAAAGAAAAACAAACAAGAAAACCACTACTGTAGCACCTATGAAGCCAGTCTCTTCACCTATTAATGAAAAGATAAAGTCTGTATGAACCTCTGGAAGAAAATATAGCTTCTGTCTTCCCTCACCGAGACCAACTCCTGTAAGCCCACCGCTTCCAAGGGCTATAAATGACTGAATAAGCTGAAATCCACTTCCTAATGGATCCTTCCATGGATCAAGAAAGGCTGTAAATCTCTTCCATCTGTAAGGCTCTGACTTAATAAGCCAGATAACTGCTGGGATCGCCATTGCTATTAAGATAGACAGATATCTTATCCTTGTACCTGATAAAAAGAGCATTAAAATAGTGATGATCCCAAGACTCATAGCTGCGCCAAAATCGGGCTGCTTCAAAAATATAATCTGAAAAATTCCCATAATGCTAATAGGAATAACAAAGGAAAAGATTTTATCCCTATCATAGCCAGACCTGCTAACATACCATGCCATAAATATTACCATAGAGAGTTTCACAAGCTCTGATGGTTGAAAATTAGAGGGCCATAATCTCAACCATCTCCTCGCACCACCAGCTGTTGTGCCTAAAGAGGTAAAAACCATTAATAGCAATATAAAAGAGATAAGAAGCATAATTGGTGATAATCTCTTAATATGTTTAAGGGGTATTTTAAAGGCACTAAGCAAGGCGATAATGCCAAACAGTACAGTAAAAAACTGTTTCTTTACATAATCAAATTGACTAATATAGATACCTTTCTTCTGATACTTCTCAATAACATCAGGGGAAACCACTGATGTTGAACTATACACAGAAACGAGACCTATAATAATAAGTGCACCTGTAATAATAACAGTCCATTTATCGTATGTTTGATTATATGCCTTTGTATGGCTTCCAACTGGGTATCTCATAATGCCCATACAATCTCTTTGAACTGTTTGCCCCTGTCTTCAAAATCCCTGAACATATCAAAACTTGCACAGGCTGGTGAGAGTAAAACAACATCTCCAGGAGAGGCTATTTCTTTTGCCCTTAAAACAGCCGATTTTAAATCATCCTCTATAAAGACATCAGTTAGATCCCCAACAGCCTTCATTATCTTTTCCTTTGCCTCTCCTATAAGGATAAGTGTTTTTACCTTTGACTTAATTAAAGGTCTCAATATTGTGAAGTCACTGTCTTTGTCTCTTCCACCAGCGATCATTACAACAGGCTCATTAAAGCCCTCAAGAGACTTTACTACTGCGCCTACATTTGTCCCCTTTGAGTCATTTATATATGTAACACCATCTATTTCACGAACAAACTCAAGCCTATGCTCAAGCCCAGAAAAAGACTTAACAGCTTCCTCTATCCCCTCAGGATTGCATCTTGCAATTAGTGCCATCAGAGAGGCTGACATAGCATTCTCAATGTTATGGACACCTCTAATCAAAAAGTTAGATGGATAGAGCCTAAAATCTGAGAGGGTTTTTAATTCGGGAATATTAAAATATATGACTCCATCCTTGTAATAAGCTCCTTCAACCTCTCTTTGTCTACTAAAATAAAAAACCCTCGGTCTTTGACCTTTTATCTTAATTCTTTCTTCAATTATATTTGTAATTGGGTCATCTGCATTTAGTACAAGAAAGTCTTCCTCGGTCTGATTTCTGAATATCATACATTTTGCTTCAATATAATCTGACATAGATCTGTATCTGTCCAAATGATCTTGGGTAATATTAAGGATTGTTGCAACCTTAGGACGAAATGCTTCTATGCTTTCAAGTTGAAAACTGGAGACTTCAGCTACAATATAGTCTAAATTTGAAACCTGTAATTTGAAATTCGAAATCTCTGCTGTAAGTGCATTACCAATATTTCCACCTAAAATTGCATTAAAACCACTCCTTTTAACCATCTCATATAAAAGTGCAGTTGTTGTTGATTTTCCATTGGTGCCTGTTACTGCTATAAAAGATGGCTTATGGCTTATCTTTGTGCTATGTATATTTGATTTTTCTCTATTAAAGGACTTTAAGAACAAACCATTAGATATTATCTGATAGGCTAATTCCAATTCACCGATAATCCTTATGCCTTTATTCCTCGCTAAATTTAAAGGATTGATCCAAAGGGGCACACCAGGACTAACTATTATTAGATCAGCATTTAAGAATATCTCTGCAGGATGTTGCCCAAGGACAGTTTTAATTTTTGGATCCAACTTGTCTAAATATTCTTTTAGCTCCTCCTTTTCCTTTTTGTCAGTAACTGTTACATCAGCACCAAATTCAGCAAGTATATTTGCAGCGCCAACACCGCTTCTTGCAAGACCAAGAACAGTAACCCTCTTTCTGTTTATATTACTAAGAAACATTCCTTGTTCTATTGGTCCCACTTTTCCTAGTAACCTTTATATTATTATCCTTTTTATTTTTTTGCTTAATTGCTACCTTTAATTTCTTCTGAACCTTTGCTGTCTTAATCTTTTTTATATTCTTTACATTCTTGGTCTTTGCCATCTTATACTTTTTACCCATCTTATAAGAGGCAAGGGTTACGGGTTTTCTCTTTGATGTGCTGCTTAAATAGATTATAGGCTCTGACTTCTTATTAACAACTTCTTTTCCCAACGATAAAAGGTTAATTGAATCTGTCCATAGATTGTCTCTAACTGGTTGTCCAAGAATTACTGTTATTAATGTGCTATCATCTTTCTTAGCTGCACACACAAAACAGTGCTGTGCTGCCTTAGTATAACCTGTTTTTCCACCAATAACATTATCATCTGTCCAGAGGAGTTGATTAGTATTTTTTAAAAAGATCTCCCTTCCTTCAACTGATCGGATCTCCTTTTCTTTTGTGCTTAAGCTCTCCCTAATTAAAGGATATTTAAGAGACTCCTTCATAATCTTTGCAAGATCAAATGCTGTTGTATACTGCTCACCACCTGGCAGACCTGAGGCATTTGCAAATCTTGTATTTTCAGCGCCAATTCTCTCAACCTTTTCATTCATCAATCTTACAAAGGCTGATTCTATCCCTGATACAGCCTCAGCAAGCGCTACAGTAGCTCCATTGTTAGATCTCATTAGTGCAAGATATAAGAGGTCTTTTACCCTATATCTTTCTCCTTCTTTAATATGAGGGCTTACAGAAGGAACCTCTGATGCTATCCTGCTTACTGATACAACTGTTTCTGGATTAATCCTATCAAGAACAACCATGGCTGTAACAAGCTTTGTTGTACTTGCAGGAGGAAGCCTTAGATTGGGATTTTTTGCAAAAAGTATCCTTTCTGTCTCTGAGTCTATTACTATCGCAGCCTTTGAAGAGATATAATCAGCAAAGGCAGAGGACAGAGGGCAATGAATAATGAGCAGCAAGAGGGTAATTATAAATAAAAAATTCCCAATCACATACTTGAGATTTGAAACTTGGCGCTTGGCTCTTCCTTTCATATTTTCACCTCAATTTTAAGGTTGCAAGGCTTAATAATGCAAGAAATATTCCTATTATCCAGAATCTTACTATTACCTTAGGTTCAGGCCATCCCTTTAATTCAAAGTGATGATGTATTGGAGCCATTCTGAATATCCTTTTATTTGTAAGTTTGTATGAAACAACCTGTAATACAACAGAGATAGTCTCTATAACAAAAATCCCTCCGACAACTGCAAGGATAATTTCATGTTTTGTTACAACTGCAAGGGTACCAAGCGCCCCACCAAGTCCGAGGGATCCCACATCACCCATAAAAACCTCTGCAGGGAATGTATTATACCATAAAAAGCCGAGGGCAGCGCCGAACAGGGCTCCACAAAATACAGTTAATTCGCCTATTCCCGGCATATAAAGAACCTGTAAGTATCTTGCAAACTCCGCATGTCCTGAAAGATACACTAAGGCTCCATTTACCAATGCTGCTATGGCAACAAGTCCTATAGCTAATCCATCTATGCCATCAGTCAAATTCACAGCATTTGAGGATCCCACAATGACAAAAACCGCAAAGGGTATGTAAAAAATACCCAGATCAAATAGCCATTTCTTGAAAAATGGAACACTTAGCATAGTGTTATATGGGTCTTTAGGGTTTGTATAAAGGAAAATCCCTATTACCAGAGCTAAAAAAAGTTGCATGCCAAATTTATAGCAGGCCTTTAGACCCTTTGGATTTTTCTTAACTGCCTTGAGATAATCATCAATAAATCCAATAGCCCCAAAGCCAAGAAGGGATATCATCACTACCCACATGTAGTGGGTCTTAAAATTTCCCCACATAAGCATAGAAATAGTGATAGATACTATTATTATTATGCCTCCCATTGTAGGTGTACCTGATTTTGAAAAATGGGTCTTTGGACCATCATCCCTTATCTGCTGCAACATACTTATCTTTCTTAGCCATTGAATAATTTTAGGGGCGATAATGAATGTTACTAATAAAGCTGTGAGGGCAGCAAGGGACGTCCTAAATGTTATATATCTAAAGACATTAAAAGGGGTAAAGTAAATATGTAAGTCATATAAAAATTCGTAAAGCATTAAAAACCTCAAAGAAATTAATTAAACATATCCTCAATAATATTAGTAATCTTCTCCATTTTCATTCCCCTTGATCCCTTTATAAGAACTATATCCCCTTCCTGAATCGTCTCCTTTAATTTATATCCAGCTATCTCATTATTCTCTGCATGTATTGCTTTGCTGCTACATTCTCTTACAGCAAAATCCATTAAAGGACCTACCCCTATAAAAATATCAATAGGAAGTTTTGCTATCCTCTTGCCCAATTCCTGATGGGCTTTTATAGAATAGTCGCCAAGTTCAAGCATGTCTCCAAGCACTGCTATTGCCCTTTTATGCCTATTGCCACCCCTATGAGTAGATGATTGATATAATCTCATAAGCTCATTCAGTGACTCCTCTATTGAAGAGGGATTTGCATTATAAACATCATTTAGTACAGTAACCCCTTGATATCTTCTAACCTCAAATCTCATTTTAACACCGCTGAACAATTCTAACCCCTTCTTAATTTCCTCGAGGTCAAAGCCTAATGATAATGCTGCTAATGCTGCTGCTATCATGTTATACACATTAAAGTATCCTGATAAATTTGATCTTATTGAAACTGCCCCTTCTTTAGAACATAATACAAATCTAATTCCATCCTCATAAACCTGTATATCCTTTGCTCTTATATCCACATCATCTCTATTAATACCATAGGTGAAAATCTCTCCAAGAAACCTCTCTCTTACTCCCTCCAAGAGAAAACGGTCATCTCCATTCACAATAGCCCTTTTTATATATGGCAGCACCTCTAATTCGGCGTCCCTGACATTTTCAAGACTACCAAACCCCTCCAAATGTTCATAGCCTATATTAGTAATAATGCCGATATCCGGATAAGCAATCCTACATAATTCATCTATATCAAATGGTCTGTTTGTTCCCATTTCAAGAACCATAATATCTGGATTAGATACACCATTAACAATACAAAGAGGCAAACCTATCTGATTATTGAGATTATCCTTTGTCTTTAGCACATTTAGTCTCGTAGCCAAAATAGAAGAGAGAAGCTCCTTTGTGGTAGTTTTGCCATTACTGCCAACCACAGAGATAACATGCCCATTAAAGCCTCTCCTTAAATATTTGGCTAAATCCTGTAAGGCATAAAGTGTGTCTTTAACAGATATAATAGTTTTATTTGACAATTCTAAATCTTGAAAAACAAATCCCTCTTCAACAATAGCGCCATCCCCTTTTTTAAGGGCCTCTAAGACAAAGTTATGACCATCAAATCTATCTCCCTTTAGAGCAATGAATATTTCACCATCTTTTATTGTCCTTGAATCTATAGAAACACCTAAAAACTCTATCTTCCCCTTCGAAATAACCCTACCCGATGTAGCCTTTAAAACAGTATCTAAACTAATCATTTAGAAATATACCTTTTTTTAAGAGTTATGGCCTCTTTTATTGCCTCTTTATCACTAAAATAATAGCGTTTCCCTTTTATTTCCTGATAATCCTCATGACCTTTCCCAGCAACAATAAGAATATCTCCCTGTTCAGCAATTTCGACTGCCATTTGTATAGCACTTTTTCTATCTTGTATGATTACATAATTGCTCTTCTTAATGCCTTCCTCTATATCTCTTAAAATCTTGCCGGGGTCTTCATTTCTTGGATTATCCGATGTTATTATTACAAAATCACTAAGATTAGTTGCTATCTCTCCCATCAAAGGTCTCTTCCCTTTGTCTCTATTGCCTCCACAGCCAAATACAGTTATGATCCTTCCTTTATTAGAGGAGCAATTTCCCCTAATTTTGCGGGCTGTAATCAAAAGCCTCTCCAGTGCATCTTCAGTGTGGGCATAATCTACAACAGCAAGAAAATTCTGTCCCTGGTCAATTGTCTCAAACCTTCCACTTATTGATTTTGTATTTGAGATCGCCTCCTTAATAAAGTTAACAGGGATGTTTAGGGATAGGGCTACTCCTATTGAGGCTATTATATTATAAACATTTGTTAAACCAATAAGGGGGGACTTAAAGGATTCAGAGTTCAATGCCTTAAATTCAGGGCATGAGGTTTGAATCCTGAATGATGAACCCTTAAATGTTGTTTTTATATCATAGGCCCTAATATCAGCCTCATCATTATAAATGCCATAAGTGAGAATCCTTTTTGACGATAACTTTTCAATATTTTTTATATCGGAGATAATCCTCTTTCCATAAGTGTCATCTATATTAATAACAGCAACCCCTTTTTCATCAAGCAGTTCTGTAAACAACCTCTCTTTTGCCCTGAAATAATCCTCCATATCTTTATGAAAATCCAGGTGATCCCTTGTGAGATTTGTGAAGATTGCTATCTTGAATCTAGTATAATCCACCCTTTTTTGTGCAAGGCTATGGGATGATACCTCACTGACAATATGGCTACACCCCTTATCTATCATCTCCCTGATTAGGGCTTGAAAATTCACAGACTCTGGTGTTGTGTGGTGTGCAGGATAAGATTCATCTTTTATAAGATACCTTATTGTTCCTATTAATCCAACACTGAATCCATAATTTTCTAATATGGATTTAATTATATAAGAGGTAGTTGTCTTCCCATTTGTCCCTGTAATGCCTATGACTGTTGCATCCTCTGAAGGTCTGCCATAAAAATCATTTGCAATTGCTGCAATGGCATCCCTTGTATCATTAACACCTATCCATGCAATATGGGGATATTTAGACATAAGATCACTCATATCTCTTGAGGCATCATAAACAATCCCTATAGCTCCCTTTTTTATTGAATCCTCTATAAAGTCATGACCATCAAAGTTTTCACCCTTTATAGCAAAAAAAAGTTCACCCCCTTTTACATCTCTTGAGTCATAAACAAGCCCTGAGATACATCTATCCATATCCCCTGATAATCTGAAATCTCTTCTTATAATATCCCTAATCCTCATCATCTTTAAGTATAATTATAAAAATAATTGGAGATCGGTCTAGGACACATCAAACTCCTTGCTATTGTCTTTAATTACTGACCACTCTTTTCGGTACTAACAAGCAACAATCCCTTCTCCCTGTAATCATCCCTTGGTACATTTAGATATGAAAGCGACTCATCGGCTATCTGCTTGAAGGCAGGACCTGCTACAACCCCTCCATATATAGCACCTTTTGGCTCGTGTATAACCAAAATCATAGCAATCTTTGGGTCATCAGCAGGCACAAATCCTACAAATGAACTTACATATCTCTCTTTAGAGTATCTCTTAGTCCTCTGGTCAATCAATTGGGCTGTGCCTGTCTTTCCAGCAACAAGATTTCCATCAACAGCAGCAAGTTTTGCTGTGCCGCCTTCTTCTGTGACAGTCTTTAGTATATCCTTGAAGGTATTTGCGGTCTTTTCAGATATGATTCTATTTGCCTTAGGGACAGCCTTATAAACAATTTTGCCATCAGGAGAAATGATCTCAGAAACCACATATGGTTTAACTAGAAAACCTCCATTTGCTATTGCTGCATATGCCCTTAACACCTGCAAAGGTGTAACAGCAACCTCCTGACCTATTGTTATAGCCCCTATAGATGTTCCTGACCATTTATCTGGTGTCTTGACCCAGCCTGAGACCTCTCCAGTAAGATCAATGCCTGTTTTATCAGCAAACCCAAATCTCCTTATATAATCATAAAGCCTTTCCTTTCCCAGATTTAAACCAATTTTTATAATACCCACATTAGAGGATTTCTGAATAACCTCTTTAAATGTAAGCAAACCGTTTTTGTGTACATCCTTTATCTTTTTCCCGCCGACTTCTATATAGCCAGCGCTACAATCAATTTTCGAATTAGGAGAGACTATACCCTCTTCTAAGGCAGCAACCCCTGCTACTATTTTAAATGTTGAGCCAGGTTCATAGCAATCTGTTATAGCCCTGTTCCTTCTCTTTTCTGCATTTACACCTGATGGTTTATTAGGGTCGAAGCTTGGCCTGTTTGCCATAGCTAATATTTCACCTGTTTTTGGATCCATCATAATAGCTGTAGCTGCTACTGCCTTCCACTTTGAGACTACCTCATCAAGATTTTTCTCCAAAATATATTGGAGACCTTCATCTATTGTAAGCACTATATCATTTCCCCTTACCTCCTTATCAAGCCCTATAGAGATTATGTTTCCCTTTGCATCCCTCATCACAGTAACCGTTTCGGCCTTTGCAGTAAGGTATTTGTCGTATCTCCTCTCAATTCCCTCCAACCCTTTATTATCAAAGTCAACAAAACCAAGTATATGAGATGCCATGTCTCCTTTAGGATAAAATCTCTTTGTCTCAGGGATTAGTCCTATCCCCTGTAATTTTAGTTCCCTGATCTTTCTAGCATCTTCTATGCTAACTTTTCTTTCTAACCACTGAAACCCCCTGTCTGTATTAAGTTTTGAAAAAATTACTGATGATCTTTTATTTAATGTCCTTGAAATTGTTGAGGCAACCCTATCAGGATCTATTATCTCTTGGGGATTACAATATATAGATTCTGTCTCAAGATTAACAGCGAGTTCCCTTCCCCTTCTGTCAAGTATAAAACCCCTTCTAACCGATATTTCCTCTTTCTTGAATTGCTGAAGCCTTGCTTTTTCAAGAAACTTAGAGTGATCTAAAAGCATAATTTCTATAAGTCGTAGAATAACCAATAAAAAACAGAGAGATATGAAAACAACCAATATGATTGGCCTTGTCTTCATGGCATTTTATAACCATCTGAATGCCTTTTGTTAGATGCTGAAAGGGATGCATTATGTATATAGTTATCATTAGCCCTTTTCACAAATATCACCCTTGCCCTATCTGGAAAGACAAATTCATCTGAAGCAGCGGCTTCTACCTTCTCAACAGAAAGCAAATTTGCCTTTTCTACAGAGGCCACCTTTATATCGCGTGCTAATTCCTTCTTCTTTTTTTCAAGACTGCTAATCCTATACTCAAGTGAAACCACACCTGTCCTCAACCATATAATCCCAAAAATAGATAAAAATAAAAGAATTATTGATAAAGACTTTAAAATATTATTCCACCTTCTCCTTCTTATCTCTAGCATATTTTTTCCCCTCCTCTTAGCTTTGCACTCCTTGAAGACGGATTAAGCATTATCTCCTCTTTTGTTGGCACAATGGGTTTCTTTGTAATTATCCTTATATATCCCTCCCTTGCATTTTCCTTCATAAAATTCTTCACAATCCTGTCTTCAAGGGAGTGATATGAAATAACTGCTATCCTTCCTCCAACCCTTAACATTCTAACAGCTGACATAAGTCCCTTTTTCAATTCAGATAGCTCCTTATTGACCTCAATTCTTAATGCCTGAAATACCCTTGTTGCAGGATGGGTCTTGCCCCTTTTTCTATAAATCCTTGCTATAAGGGTTGAAAGGTCAATACATGTATTTATTGGAGAAATGCTTCTTTCTTTTACAATTGCCCTTGCTATCTTTCTTGCAAATGGCTCTTCTCCATACTCCCTGATCACCCTCTCTAATTCATTTTCAGGATAATTATTAATAACATCCCATGCAGTTAGTTCCTGAGAGAGGTCCATCCTCATATCAAGCCTTTTTTCTGACATAAAGCTAAAACCGCGATCCATATCCTTTAATTGGAGCATTGAAACCCCGAGGTCAAAAAGCACACCATCAATCTGTTTTACACCCATTGATAGTAGAATCTCCTCTATCTGTGAAAAACTACCCTTTTTTAGAAATACCCTTTCATTGTTAAGCCTCTTCTCTGAGTATTTAATGGCCTCTTCGTCTCTATCTATACCTATAAGACGGCCCTTACTTCCTAGATAAGAGAGTATTGCCTTCGAATGTCCTCCAAGGCCAACAGTGGCATCTATATAAACACCATCAGGCACAATATCTAATAATTCTATTACCTCCTTAACCATTACAGGGATATGGATTTGCTCCCTGCTTATCCCTTTCTCAATCCCATTCACAATCCATATCCAGCTAATATAGATTTAAAGGCCCTACTATCAATCTTAGATGGATCAGTAACATCATCCCAAAGTTTTTTATCCCAAATCTCTATCATATCTACCTGTCCAACTAATACAACCTCACTTGTTATTCCTGCATCCTGTCTATGTTCATAGGGCACTAATATCCTTCCTTGTTTATCGAGCTCGCATTCTACTGCAGAGGCAATTACCCTTCTCAGATAAAACTGTACTGCTTCGTCCATCTTGGGCATTGTCCGTATCTTTTCTTCAAGCCTATTCCATTCCTCAAGGGGATAAAGACAAAGACACTTGTCAAAGGCAGAGTTGGTGATATATAGTTTTGTAGAGGTATATTTTTTAGATAAGGTTTCTCTTAAGGGTGCAGGGATTATGATTCTTCCTTTTGGGTCTAATGTATGGTAATATTTACCCAAAAAAGATGTCATTAATCCTCCACTTTATACCACTTTTTACCACTTATAATATTTAATTATATAAATATTGTCAAGGGGAAATTGATTTTTCCTATATAATGTAGTAATGTACTTAAAGTTACACTATATTTTGTATTTTTTTAGGGACAAAAATGTTTAAAAATGAATTGGAAAAATTATATTCAAGAAAATTAATTAGAAACATAAAAGATAGAGAGGCAGGAAAATCAGCAGCACGAATTATCATTGACGGAAAAGAGTATATAAATTTCTCTTCTAATGATTACCTTGGACTCTGTAATAATCCCTATATAAGTGGAGCAGCAAAAAAGGCCATTGATAAATATGGTCTTGGCTCAGGAGCCTCAAGACTTTTGTCAGGTGGCACCTCTCTTCACTCAGAGCTTGAAAAGGAGATAGCCCTATTCAAAGAGACTGAAGGTGCTTTAATTTTTAATTCTGGATATATAGCAAATATAAGCATTATACCTATTATTGCAGGCCAAGGTGATGCACTTTTTAGTGATGAACTTAATCATGCAAGCATTATTGATGGTTGCAGACTAAGCAGGGCAAAAAAATTAATTTACAGACATAAAGATGTTCAACATTTATCAGAGCTTTTAAAAAGGGAAGATGCAAAAAGAAAGGTAATAGTTACTGATACAGTTTTTAGCATGGATGGGGATATAGCACCCCTTAGAGATTTATATGATCTATGTAAGTCAATTCATTCATCATGTCAGGGTTCCGTTATTCTCTACCTAGATGATGCCCATGGAACAGGTGTACTTGGAGAAGGGAAAGGCGCTCTTTCATATTTTGGGATCAAACCAGAGCCCTGGATAATACAGATGGGGACATTTTCAAAGGCATTAGGTTCCTATGGGGCATTTGTTGCAGGAAATAGAGATGTTATTGAATATATTAAAAACAGTGCAAGGGGTTTTATCTTCTCAACTGCACTGCCCCCGTGCTTGATTGGAGCATCTTTAGAGGCATTAAATATTATTAAGAGTGATCCCTCTTTAATAAAAAGGTTGTGGCTTAATCAAGAAATGCTGATTAATGGATTAAAAAGACTTGGTTTTAATACATCAAATAGCGAGACCCCTATAGTACCAGTAATTGTTGATAGTATAGAGAAATGCCTAAACCTCTCTAACTATCTTTTAAGGCATAGGATATACGCACCTGCCATCAGACCCCCAACTGTTCAGATACCAAGAATAAGGTTTACTGTCACAGCTAACCATAAAGAAGAGGATATTGATAGATTGCTAAATGTGCTTTCTGAATACAAGGAGTAAGAAGTGCCTTTTGTTGATTCAAATCTCCCTAATCCAAAAGCGCCTTCAATGCCCTTACAGCCCTTTCAGGTGAGGCATATACCGGAATCTTTATCCTTTCAAGAGCTGAGATTATCTTCTTTGCAACACCATTTTGTGGTATATGAAAGACTATCGGCTTATTTATATCTGACCGAATAGATTTAATCAATCCTGTCAATCCTTCTGTAATTCCGGCTACATTTGGAAGGGCAATCAAAAGAAATCCATCATAATCATCCTTTAGATCATTTATCGCTGTAATATAATCCATATCCTTTACCTGAGCGGTCAGATCTAATGGATTATTTATTCCATAAAAATGTGGGAATATCCTTCTAAGTCTTTCTCTCTTGTCATCTGGCAGATTAACAACATCAAGCCCTTTCCTCATGCATTCATCTGCTGCTAATACACCTGACCCTCCTCCATTAGTTATAATTAAGACCCGTTTTGCCCTTTTTTCTTTTTTCATAATATTTACAAACTTGCCCTGAAATGAAATTGCCTTAGCAGCATCTATCAATTCATCAAAATCAACTGCCTCTTTTATACCAAACTGTCTCATTATAGAATTAAAAACCTCATATCTCCCTGCCAATCTTCCAGTATGAGAAAATGCTGCTATTTGACCGCTTAATCCCTTGCCGGACTTAAGTAAAATAAAAGGCTTTTTTTCAGATAGATTTTTTGCACTATTTATAAATCTCCTTCCATCAGCAATTGATTCAATATAGGAAATAACAACCTCGGTCTGATTATCACTTGCTAAATATTCGTATAAATCTGATTCATCAATATCTATGGCATTTCCATAACCAATTGCCTTTGATATACCAGTATTTGATTGTTTCAAAGAACTCATTATACAGCTAAGGATAGCGCCACTCTGTGAAACAACTGCAACATTGCCCCTTTTAGGTCTTCTAAGCCTCTTGTAGGGGAGAAAAAAGGTGTCAAGTCTATGGTAAGGATTATAAACCCCCATACAGTTTGGCCCAAGTATCCTTAAGCCCATTTCACTTCCTATTTTTTTTACACTATTTTGAATTCCTATATCTCCAACCTCTGCAAATCCAGAACTTGAGATAATTACACATTTAGCGTTTCTACCAATTTCTTTTAATATAGCAGGTACTTCAGCTGCTGGCCTCATCACAATAACTAAGTCAATAGCATCAGGGATATCTTTAAAAGAGGGATATGCCTTTAGACCCATTAATTCAGGATGATTAGGGTTCACTGGATAAACCTTGCCTTTAAAATTAAGAAGGTTTTTAAGGATTACACCACCAAGCTTCTCTTCGCTACTTGATGCGCCGATTAAGGCAATTGATTTAGGTTTCAGAAGAAAATCTATGGGATTCATAAATACTGATTTTATTTAGGGATTTAACATATTTAGAAATTATACTTTTAACTTGTTTTTCAGCAATTCATTAACTAACTGTGGATTTGCCTTTCCCTTAGTGATCTTCATTACCTGTCCTACAAAAAATCCAATAAGCCTTTCGTCACCAGCCTTATATCTCTCTACCTCTTTTGGATTTTTTGATAGCACCTCTTCTATAGCCCTTTCAATCAAGGACTCATCGCTTACCTGTACAAGACCCTTCTCCTTTACAATTGTCTCTGCATCCTTTCCACTTTTGTACATCTCCTCAAAGACGGTCTTTGCTATCTTACCACTAATAGTTCCATTATCTATAAGCCTAAGCATGTTCACAAGCTGATTTGGTGTTAAGGGACATTCTTCTATCGACCTATTATCCTCATTAAGCATCCTCATAAGATCTCCCATAATCCAGTTAGATACAGCCTTTGGCTGCCCCCCAGCCTTTACAGCATTTTCAAACCATTCTGCAATAGACCTTTCAGATGTAAGAAATTCTGCATCATATTCAGGGAGATTAAATACTGATTTATAGCGATTTCTCTTTTCATCAGGAAGTTCTGGAATCTTTGACCTAATCTCATTAATCCATTCCCTATCGACAACAATAGGCACAAGGTCAGGATCTGGGAAATAACGATAATCGTGTGACTCCTCTTTGCTTCTCATTGATTGTGTTATATTTGCTGATGGATCCCATAATCTCGTCTCCTGAATAATATTTCCACCTTCTTGTAGCACCTTGATCTGACGTTTTATTTCATAATCCAAGGCCTTTTCAACAAACTTAAAGGAATTGATATTCTTAAGTTCTACCTTTGTGCCAAAATCTTTTTGTCCTATTGGTCTAATTGATACATTCGCATCACACCTTAAAGAGCCTTGTTCCATATTGCCATCGCATACATCAAGATAGCGGAGTATAGTTCTTAGTTTTTTCATATATTCAACTGCCTCTTTAGGACTTCTTATATCAGGCTCTGAAACTATCTCCATAAGGGGGATACCTGCACGATTAAGATCAACATAACTGTAATGACCTCCCTCTTCATGTATATTTTTGCCTGCATCTTCTTCCATATGTATCCTCGTAATGCCTATTCTTTTTGATTGACCATCCACAACAATATCTATAAAACCCTTTTCACATATAGGAAGCTCATACTGACTGATCTGATATCCCTTTGGCAGATCAGGATAAAAATAGTTCTTTCTTGCAAACCTGCTGTAATTAGAGATCCTGCAGTTTAAGGCAAGCCCGGTCTTTATAGCAAATTCAAGGGCTTTTCTATTCAATACTGGAAGCACCCCAGGCATACCAATACATACTGGACATGTCTGGGTATTTGGTTCAGCGCCAAATTTTGTCGGACAACCACAGAATATCTTTGTCTTTGTTAGCATCTGGGCATGAACCTCAAGTCCTATAACAGCTTCATATTTCATATTTTCTATCTTCATAGAGATGGTCTCCTTAAATGCCAATCAGTGCTCTGTTCATAGGCATAGGCAACCTTTAATATTGTCTCCTCATCAAAATGCCTCCCTATTATCTGAAGTCCAACAGGAAGGTTATTCTTTGTAAAACCACAGGGAACAGAGATAGCAGGCACACCAGCAAGATTAACCGATATGGTAAAGATATCTGAAAGATACATCTGAAGAGGGTCTGTTGCCTTTTCTCCTATCTTAAAAGCAGGAGTCGGTGAGGTAGGGGTAAAAATAACATCTACATTTTTAAAAACAATATCAAAGTCACCTTTTATCAATGTCCTAACCTGCTGTCCCTTTTTGTAATAGGCATCATAGTAACCTGCGGACAGGGCATAGGTACCAAGCATAATCCTTCTTTTTACCTCCTGCCCAAATCCTTGAGATCTTGTATTCATGTACATTTCTATCAAGTCTTTTTTAGAACGATCATCAGATGACCTATAGCCATATTTTACCCCATCATATCTTGCAAGATTTGAAGATGCCTCTGATGTAGCTAATATATAATATGTTGCAACAGCATATCCTGTATGTGGCAAAGAGACCTCAATAGGTATTGCACCCAATGACTCGATCTTTTTAATAGCAGCTTGTATTAGATCATTAACCTCTCTATCCAATCCCTCTATAAAATATTCTTTCGGTATTCCTATCTTTAGTCCCCTTATATCTTTACCCAATGATTTAGTAAAGTCAGGGGTTTCTACTGGCGCAGATGTGGAATCCTTCGGGTCATGTCCTGAGATGATATTTAACATCATTGCTGCATCTCTTACATCCTTAGTAATTGGGCCAATCTGATCAAGAGATGATGCAAAGGCAACAAGTCCATATCTTGATACCCTTCCATAGGTGGGCTTTAATCCTACAACACCACAAAATGATGCGGGCTGTCTTATAGATCCACCAGTATCTGAACCAAGAGCTGCTATACATTCACTAGCTGACACAGCAGCAGCAGAACCTCCACTGCTACCTCCTGGCACCCGTTCTAGATCCCAGGGGTTTCTTGTTACATAATATCCTGAATTCTCTGTTGAGGATCCCATTGCAAATTCATCAAGATTTGTCTTTCCCACAAGTATATATTTCTGTTTCTTAAGTCTCTCTGTTACTGTGCTCTCATAGGGTGGGATAAAATTATAAAGCATTTTAGAGGCACATGTAGTTAATATTCCTTTTGTACATATATTGTCCTTAATTGCAACAGGTATTCCAGTAAATAATGAAATATTATCTGAAGCAATAGCCTCTTCTGCATCCTTAGCAGAATCGTAAGCATAATCTTTGTTTATAGAAATAAAAGACCTTACCTTATCCTCTACTTCATCTATTCTCTTAAAAACATCTTGAAGCACCTCTCTTGGAGTAATATCCCTATTGTCAAGAAGCCTTCTTAATTCTGAAACTGTTAATTCATTAAGTCCCAAGATTGCCTCCTAAATTTTATAAATTTTAATTCTATCACTCTAATACAATATTTGCAAGGTCGTTTTTTGCCTTCAGAGATACATCCATATTTTGACATATAAACAGCTTATATTTTAAACTTTTAGTTTAAGGGAGGTTATTTTCATGAAAAAATTTTTCATAAAAAATTATTTCATATATTCTATTATTATCGCATTTATAGGCACCCTCATACCTTTTTTGGGACACTCAGAAGAGACAAAAGGGATTGGGTCATTAGATATCCTGAAAAATGAGATAATCTCTTATTTTAGACCTGTCTCAGGCAAGGTAATATCTGTTGATGGCAACTCTGTAAAGATAAATATTGGCACAAAGGATTTTGTGAGGCCAGGGATGAGGCTTTATGCCTTTAAAAAGGGCGCAGCCTTTATCCATCCTGTTACGAAAGAGCCTATGGGAAATATTGAATTGCCTATAGGAAATATAGAGATAATTTCAGCAGATATCAGTGAATCTTTTGGCATCATCATAAAAGGCAAGCCAGAAGACTTCAGCGATGCCTTCGTAAAAATAACAGAAACAAAGATAAGATTGTTATTTTATCAAGGCAATGTTGATTGGTTTTTAGGAGATAGTTATTTCCATGCTTTAAAGGAAAGCGGTAGATTTGAACTTTTAGATATAGCTCCAGAAATTAAAGATATATCGAATATTATTTCTGAGGCAAGGGCAAAAGGGGCAACTATTGTTTTGGTTTTAAATTCTGAGGATTTACAGGATAATATTACTATTACTCAAAAGCTCATATGGGTAGATGACTCAAAACAATTTTCAGAAAAAAGCACCATTATATCTGCCTCCCAAATAAAAGAACTAAGATATAAATCAACTTTAATAGGTTCTATTAGCTCTGAACCTATTCTCTCATACAGGATACCTTTTGGCGCAAGACAGGTTACAACTGCCGATATTGATGGAGATGGCAATGAGGAAATAATCTTTTCATCAGGGGATAAAATTAGGATATTTAGTGTCCGTGTTGACCTGAAATTATTATGGGAATTCAAGGTTCCCTCTACAAATGAGATACTGTGGATAGATGTTATTGACATCAATAGGGATAAAAAAGATGAGATATTGATAACCTCTTACAAAGATGGTGATGTGACATCTTATATTTACGAAGTTAAAGATAACAACTTTATTCAGTTATGGAGAGCTGGGGATATCTTTATAAGGAGACTCGGTTCTAGAATAATTGCTCAAGAATATACAAAAGCTGATGGATATCATGGGAAGGTCTTTAATATCTCATATAATAATGGCATTTATAAAAAAGATAAAGAGATGAATCTACCAGAAGGAATAAACATATATGACTACCAGATAATCAGATCTCCTGATGGCAGACAGGGTATATTATCCTGGGATGAAAACGGATATATACACCTCTTTAATGAAAAGGGGTCAAGGATATGGGTAAGTAAAGAAAATATGGGGGGTTTTTTAACTGAATTTAAAAAAGAGTCCCTTTCTGGTTTAACAGATAAAGGTAAATGGTCTGTTAAAGATAGGCTGATTATCAAAAATAATGAGGTCTTTGTAGTAAAAAGAAAACCCTTAGTATCTCAGGCAAAAGGGCTTGGATATAAAAACTCAGAAATAAGGAGCCTTTGGTGGAATGGTATTAATGTAGAAGAAAATACCTTTATTGAGTCAATAGATGGCGAGGTCCTAGATTATGCTATTTCTTCAGATAGAATATTTATACTTACACGGCCCCTATTTGGGATTACCCCTAAGAACATACTTAAGGGTGAAAATCCCTTTGGACTAATAATGCACATTTTTTCATTAAAAGGTAGGTAATCTCTCTTTGCTGAATACAAAAATTCCAAAACATTTAGCTATCATAATGGACGGAAATGGTAGATGGGCTGAAATGCGTGGACTTCCCCGTTTTGAGGGACACAAAAAGGGTGTTGAAAGGATAAGAGATGTAATAGAAAAGGTACAAGAATTAGGTATAGAGGTCCTTTCATTATATGCCTTTTCTTTAGAAAACTGGACAAGACCTGAAAATGAGGTCTCATTTATCATGAATCTTCTGGAATCTACTTTAAAAGGGGAGTTTTTGAACCTTCTCAAAGAGGGAATTAGGTTCAGGTTAATAGGAAACAGGGAAAGGCTACCAAAGAATATCAGAGATATCGTAGAGGGCATTGAGGATGCTACTAAAAACAATAATAAACTAATCCTTCAATGTGCATTTAGTTATAGTGGTAGAGATGAGATAATTAGGGCAATTAAAAAGGCTATCCAGTTAAACCTTAATCCTGATGATATTACAGAAAGCCAGATAGAAAAACTCCTTGATACCTCGGGTATTCCTGATCCAGACCTTATAATAAGGACAAGCGGGGAGCAGAGGCTCAGCAACTTCCTTCTCTGGCAATCAGCGTATGCAGAATTTTATTTCACTAAGGTCCTCTGGCCTGATTTTACCAAGGAAGAATTAATGAAGGCAATAAATGAATATCAGATTAGAGATAGAAGATTTGGTAATATCCGAGTATGCGATAAGAAATATGGGGTTTTAGGTGATTAATTCTGAAAACCTGAAACGTATAATAACAGCCATAATTTTCCTGCCCCTTTTTTACCTTTATATATCTAAACTACCCCCTATTTATTTCCTTATTCTGCTTATATCGGTGTCTGTATTAGCACAAATGGAATTCTATTCTATGTATAAAACAAATAAAATGCTTTCTATTGTTGGGATATTATGTGGAATCATGGTCTTTACTTTATCCTTTAAATCGTCATTTTATACTATCATCGCATTTATAATCTCATTTATCCTAATATCATCTTTAAGATTATTCTTAATAAAAGAGCCTATGAATTCCCTGAAGGATATATCACCAATCGTTGTTGGTATAATATATATCCCTACCCTTCTTCTTGCACAATGGCATTTAAGATTAAAGGGTTATGAATGGATTATTTTTTTATATTCCTGTGTATGGATATCAGATAGTTTTGCCTATTACATAGGCAAGGGATTTGGCAAAAGAAAACTTTATATCTCAGTAAGCCCAAATAAAACTGTTGAGGGAGCTATTGGATCAGTTATAGGAGGCATTATCTCTTCATCCATTCTTGGAGGCATCCTGAATTTAAATATCAACTTTATTTACCTTATGCTTATAGGTATTATTATTGGCTCTATTACCATCATTGGGGATTTAGTAGAGTCTATGTTTAAAAGGGATGCAAAGGTAAAAGATTCAGGCTCTTTTATACCTGGCCATGGTGGGATTCTTGATAAAATAGATGGTGTCCTTTTTGCTGGACCTACCTTATTTTTTATAACATTAGTCATATGAAAAATATCGTAATATTAGGTTCAACAGGTTCGATAGGTAAAAGTACTCTTGATGTAATCTTAAGGTTCCCTGAAAGGTTCAAGGTAATTGGTTTAACCGCAGGTAAAAATATAGATCTGCTAATAAAACAGATAGAGCAATTTAATCCTATGGTGGTTGCTGTCAGCAGTGAGGATTCTTACAAAAGCCTAAAATCTAAGATAAAAAACTCAAAAATAAAAAACAAAAACTTAGAAATACTCGTAGGGCAGGAAGGTATAATCTCTGTGGCAAAGATGCAGGAGGCAGATATTGTATTATCTGCAATTGTAGGTGCTGCAGGACTTTTACCAACAATTGCCTCTATACAAACAGGAAAAACTGTAGCTATTGCTAATAAGGAAACACTTGTAATGGCAGGGGATTATGTAATATCACAGGTAAAACGTTATGGCACATTATTAATCCCAGTTGATAGTGAACACAGTGCAATATTTCAATGCCTAAATGTACACAACAGGCGTTTTGTTAAAAAGATAATACTTACTGCCTCTGGAGGGCCTTTCTTTGGTAAAAGGGCTGAGGAATTAGAACATATATCACCAGAGGATGCCCTTAAACATCCAAACTGGAGTATGGGAAAAAAAATAACAATTGACTCAGCTACACTTATGAATAAAGGACTTGAAATGATAGAGGCTCATCATCTATTTAATACGCCACCCGAAAATATAGATGTACTTATTCATCCCCAAAGTATTATCCATTCAATAGTAGAATTTAATGACTGTAGCTATCTCGCTCAATTATCGAGACCTGACATGAAAGGTCCTATTGCATATGCACT
>FMJZ01017562.1_pt1 | contig 31260 bp, 30 predicted proteins | sample 1987881 | NCBI WGS metagenome assembly FMJZ01 (sample SAMEA4378227, study PRJEB15110) | soil metagenome | biome: soil; feature: Field; material: Soil | place: India | collected 2015-03-11 | depth 0 m
TTCTCTGGATGGGAAATATTCCTTGATCTAAAATATTCATAAAATTAGTTTATTTTAAACTGCACCTCTTTTCTATATAATACATAAGAACGATAGTAATTTTATTACTGTAAATCCAAAATGTCAAATAAATACGTAAAAAGAGAATATAGAAGATATATGAAAGCTGATGATCTTATAGGATTTCCTGTAAAGATTAAGGAAAGCGACCTCTATATTTTTGCAGAAAGAGATTTGGAAAAAGAAGCAAGGAAGATTTTAGAATATTATAGAAATCAAATAGAGAAATATATAAAGGAAGATCCTTTATTTAATATAACCTTAGAACCTCATGATGTCCCACCATCTGCCCCTAAAATTGTAAAGGAGATGTCTCAATGGGCGAGGAAAGCAGGAGTTGGCCCCATGGCAGGAGTAGCAGGAGCTATTGCAGAATTTGTAGGAAGGGATTTGCTGAAATTTTCTCCTCAAATAATAATCGAAAATGGAGGAGATATATTTTTGAGTAGTAAAAAGGAAAGAATAGTATCTATTTTTGCAGGAGAATCTATATGGAGTAACAAATTGGGAATCTTAATTCCCCCCTCCAAATATTTAGGCATATGTACTTCTTCGGGCACTGTAGGCCCCTCTCTAAGTTTTGGGAGGGCAGATGCAGTAGTAGTTATCTCTAATTACACAATTTTTGCTGATGCTTTAGCAACAGCGGTGGGAAATATGATCCAAAAGCCCGAGGATATAGAGTTAGGGATTGAATACGCAAAGGGGTTTTCTGAAGTTCACGAGGTAATAGTAATTATAGGAGAAAATTTAGGAGTTTGGGGTAGGTATGAAATAATAAAAATTTAGGGGAGAACCTCTTCTCCCCCCATTAAACTATCTCAACTAAAACCTGAGTATTTTCTTCTTCCAAATTGATATCTACAATTTTCCCTTTAAAATCTGGATCATTTATAATTGCTTCAATTTCCTCTGGAGATAGATCTATTTTGTTTCCATATTTCTCTCCATATTCCCTTGCTAATTTTAATCCCCATCTCAACAATGATAAAGGAAACGTTATATTCACTTTTGTCTTACCATTTTCTACAACATTTACCCTTAAAAATCTCTTTTCCCTTTCTAAATTTTCATCTATCTTTTTTAATAATTCCTCTGCTTCTTCTGCTTTTACCTTTCCCTCCTCCACGAGTTTTAATATTCGAAACCTCTCCTCCCTCATCTTTTTTCTCCTCCTCAGAAGATTTTCTCTTTTGTAATAACCATAAAGAAGTCTAAAACCGATATATACAAAAATAAGGGGCCAAAATTTCCACAGCTCTCCCAATATTGGATATCCAAAATATTTGGCAATTAAGGATACACCTAAAATGATTAAAAATATTCCCAGAAGAGCTCGAAGGGACATTTTAAGTAACCTCCTCTTTTTTTCATTCCTCTAAGAGTTTTAAAGCATCTTGAACACTAATTTCTCCTCTTTCTAATTTGTCAATAATTTCTCGTGTTCTTGTTTTTTCTTCCTCCTCATCAACGGGTATTAATCCAATAGATCTTAAGATATTATCTAATTTAGCTCTAACGGTTGGATAAGAAATTTTCAGTATTCTCTCCATTTCTTTAACATTTCCTCGGGTTCTTAAAAACAATTCCAAGAATTCCTGTTCTTCAGAATTTAGAGATGCCAATTTGTTAGCTAAAAATTCTCCCTCTAATGTAATTCCACAGGAATTACATTTTAATCTTGTGATTACCATTTCCTTTCCACATATGGGACATCTTGGTAAATAATGTGCCATAAATTTTGAATCTCCTTTTTACAATTTTACAAAATTAATTTTATAAAATTAAAAGATTTATGTCAAGATTTTTAAAATTCTACCAGAAGATTTTTATTCAGATCTTAAAGCTTGGATAGGATCTAAACTTGCAGCCCTTACGGCAGGCCAAACTCCAAATATTAATCCTATGGAGAGGGAAAATAAAAATCCTAAGATTAATATATTGAAATTTATAGAAAAAGGTATGCCAAAATTAACAATAATTTTGCCAGAAATTAAGGCTAATATTATCCCAATTATTCCCCCAAAAATACTAAGAATAGAAGATTCCACAAGAAATTGGATTAATATATCTCGCCTTTTTGCTCCTACAGCCTTTCTTATACCTATCTCCTTTATTCTCTCCATAACAGAAACCAACATGATATTCATTATTCCAATTCCACCCACTACAAGGGATACACCTGCAATTCCAGCCAAAGTAAGGGTCAAAATATTTAATATCTCCTTCATAGCAGAAAGAAGATCCTCCTGTCTTGCAACAACAAAATTGGTTTTTCCTCTCCTTTGCTTCAATGCGAATATTAACTTATAGCGATAAATTTCTAAAGCCTCAGGGTTTTTCACTTGGACAGCAATTATATTTAAATTTTGATCTCCTTTAATAGAAAAAAGGGTTGTGATAGGAATTATTATTCTTCTATCTTGATCTTCATAACTTGAGGAAGTAAATCCCCTTTCTCTTAAAACTCCAATTATTCTATAATTTTGTCCTCCAATATCTAAGAATTTATTTACTGCTTGCTCATAATTTTCTGCAATCTCTCTTGCTATCTTTGGACCCACAATACATACCTTTTCCCTGTTTTTTATTTCAGTTTCTGTAAAAAATCTTCCAGATAGAAATCCTTCCTTTGATATTATAAGTCCTTCATTATCTGTTCCCATCACTTGGGCATTTATTTCTACAAATTTATATTTTACAGATGGCGAGAAATTAGCCATGGAAGATATTAAAATTTCATCCCTAAAGATTCTTCTTAAATAAAGAAGATCACTGTAATTAAATAATTGGGGAATACCTCTGTTTCTTCTCCTCTGGGCTTCCTCCCTTAAGGTATTAAAATCTCCATTAGTTTCTATATTAGAGGGAAATATTAAAAGGGTATTACCTCCTAATTCCTGCATTACCTGAGTTACTCTATTTTTTGCCCCTTGTCCAATAGAAATTAAAAGGATTACTGTAAAAACTCCAATTATTATTCCAAGAATAGTAAGGAAAGATCTAAGTTTGCTAACTTTTAAATAATAAAAAGAAGATTTAAAACTCTCTAAAATCCTCATTTATCTTTACCCTACTCCCATTCTTTATCTTATTTGATGGAGATAGAATAACTATATCATTTTCCTTTAATCCCTTTACAATTTCAATCATAGCTCCATAAATATCTCCTAAAAAGACTTCTTTTTCTAATGCATGTTTGTCATTTACAATAAAGACAAAGTTTTTTCCTTCTTTAAAGACAACAGAATTCATAGGAATAACAAAGGCATTTTTCTTAATACCCACATGAATATTTGTGGAAACGGACATTCCCTCTTTTACTTTATCCCCCAAGGATGGAACAGATACTTTAACATTATATCCATAGCTTCCATCTTTACTTAGGGAGGGAGAGAAGGCTATACTTTTAACCCTTCCCTCCCATATCTTCTCTCCCAAAGCATCTACTTTAACTTCTGCTTTCTGTCCCTCTTTTATTTTAAGCACATTGGATTCATCAACTCTAATGTCAGCCACCAAGGAATCTGTATCTACAATTGTCATTAATGAATTTGAAGGAGAAGATGAGAAAGGATTTAAAAGGGAAAAAATGTTTAAAGGACTTAAATTTTGGAGATTTAAATTAAATTGGGATTGCTCTTTAACAATTTGCCCTTCTTCTATATTAATATTTACTACTATTCCTGAGATTGGAGATTTAACAAATCTGTTTTCATACATATTTTTAAGATTTTCATAATAGGAAGACAGAAGATTTTTTAAACCTTCAAAGGAATTTGTATCACCTTGGGGATTATTTTGGGAAAATCCAAAAAAAGACCCTAAAATTTTCATTTGATTCTGAAGGGTTTCCTGTGTCTTTATGGTATCCATTATTAATTTTATGTTTTCCATCTGTTTTTTTATCTCCCTTGCGTCTATCTCTGCGAGTATATCTCCCCTTTTAACCTTATCTCCTACTTTTACTTTTAACTTTAAAAGAACTCCTGATATTTGGGGAGAAATATCTACTTTATTCATGAAATATAGATTTCCTGTTGCAGATATTATTATGGGAAGATCTCTTTTTTCTAATTTAATAGTTTTAGCCTCTATGGAGGGAGTAAAAATATCTGTTAAAAAATATAATATAATAAATGTAATAAAAATTAGTCCCAATATGAGAATTATTTTTTTCATTTAATTTCCCCCATTTTATCTAAAAAATCCTTAAGAAAAATTATATATCCCTTTGTCCATCCTACACAAAATTCTAATGCCTGAAGAATAATATTATCATATTTCTCCCTCAAGGGAGAATAATTTTCAAAGAAGAAAAGTTTTGGATCTGCCTTAAAATTCTTCTTATTATTTATCTCAGGACCATAATATTTTATTTGTAAATCCCATAATTTCCCCATGAAATCTCGAGAAATCCATGCTGCTCTTTTTGCCGACTCTTCTGGATTATTAACCTCTAATGGTTTTGCTTCCTTTAATACCTTTATATACTTAGGATTTCTATTTTTTATTTGGTATTCCTGGTAATCTTCTACGGTGTAGTGGTGGTTTTCTCCTTGAGATATTAATTTATCTAAATTAAATATTCCAAGGACTACATTTTTTAAAGGCATGGGATAGGCATGAAAGGGCATACTTACATCTTGGAGATAATGAAGGCTATATGCAAAGAATCTAAATCCCCAATAATAATCCCCTTTCATAAAAGCTTCCCTTGCTAAATTCCAAAAATGTAGAGCTCTCTTTGGAGCTTCCCCTAAGATCCATAAACCTTGAAAGGTAATAAAATACATATGCCTCCAACCAGAACTACCTCCTGTTAACTTCTGCATTGAACTTATATTTATATTTCCATCCATTCCCCTATCAGGTTCTTCCACATATCTTGTAATGATTGTAATGGCAGAAATCTTATCTCCAATTTTTTCTCCTCGATATGTAATCGCATAGGAAGGATTATATAAGGAGGTATCAGTATAATTATAGGGAGTAACCTTAATATTATTGTACTTTTTTAGCCATGGAAATTGTTCCAATATTATTTCTGTCATCTCTTTATGGGCAGACCAAGAGAACAGAGGAGTTACGAGAAGAAAAAGAACTAACATTGTCAAAATTATTCTTTTTTTCATAATCTAACCTCCATCACATAATTCTTTTTTCGGTGTCAGGATCAAAAAAGTAAATTTTTTCAGGAAGCTTCAAATAAACTTTGTCTCCCACTCGGAATAAAGGTTCCCTTGGAATTTGAATTTTTAGGTTTATATTTCCCATTTCCACATAAATAGTTTGAAGTTTATCTGAAGGAAGACTCTCTATAAAGAATATTTCTCCCGTTAAATTTGTTGGCTCTTTACTAATTTCTATCTTTGAAGGATGAAAACCTAAGATTATTTCCTTCTTATTATAATTAAAGGGGATAGGAACTTCTATATTTTTAAAAACAAATTTGTTATTTATTACTTCTCCCTTTAAAAGATTCATAGGAGGAATTCCAATAAAGGAAGCAGTAAAAGCATCCATAGGTTCTTCCATAAGTTCCTCATAGGTTCCCACTTGTAATATTCTCCCCTGTTTCATAACTGCGATTATATCTCCTAAGGCTTGTGCTTCTCTTTGATCATGGGTAACATAAATTGTTGTTACCTGAAATCTCACCAATAATTTTTTAATCTCTGTTCTTGTTATAACCCTTAATTTTGCATCTAAATTAGATAAGGGCTCATCCATTAACATTAATGTGGGATTTCTTACAATACATCTTCCAATAGCAACCCTTTGTTTTTCTCCCCCTGATAAGATTTTGGGTTTTTTGGAAAGAAGTTCCTCAAATCCAACCCCTAAAATTTTGGCAGTTTCCTTTATCCTCTCATCTATTTCCTCTTCAGGTTTTTTTCTTATCCAAAAATAGAAAGAAAGATTTCCTCGAGCTTCATAATGGGGATATAAAGCATAATTCTGAAAGACCATTCCAATTCCTCTATCCTTTGGAGGAAGATCATTTACCAATTGGTCATTAAAGTAGATATTCCCAGAATCGGATCTTTCTAATCCTGCAATAACCTTTAAAAGGGTAGTTTTGCCACATCCTGAAGGGCCAATAACACAAAGGGTTTTCCCTTCGGGGATAAATAAATCTACATCCCTTAATGCATAAACCTTATTTTCTTCTATCTCAGGTAGATCCTCTAAAATTCTTCCTTTTTTTCTTTTAAAAAGGGTAAATTCCCTTTCTAAGGAGAAAGATTTTGTTACCTTTTCCAACCTTATCCTTACCCCACGTTTATCTTTATTGCCTCCTTGCAGGTGGTATAGGTATCTTGTCCTAAATACATTGAAGGATTAAAATTCTGAAGGTTATATATTCTATCAAACTTATCCTCTTCAACTTGAGCAAAGACTACCTTTCCTATAACTAATACATGATCTCCCTTTACATCTACAATGTCCTCTAAGGCACATTCTATATGGGCTATACACTCCTTTATTAAAGGTGCATTAATTTTATTTCCAGGTATAGGAGTAAGCTTTGCCAATTGAAATTTATCCTTATCCCTTCCCGAGATCTTACCACATAGAAGGGTCGCCGAAGAAAGCTCATAGGGAGGGATATTTATAGCAAATTCCTTAGTCTCCCTAATAAGTTGAAGGGTAAATCTTTCGGGTCTAAGACTAAGAACTACTAAAGGTGGGTTAATACTTAATGGAATAATCCAGGAGGCAGCCATAACATTTTGCTTACCTGTATTGCTTCTACTGGTCACTAAGAAAGCAGGAAGGGGGTGAAGTAAATAAATAAAGTTATGTTTTAGTTCTTTGTACATTCTATCCTCCTTTCTAAAACTCAAATATATTATTAGCTAAAACAGGATTAATTTTATAATTTTTATACGTTCTTTTGTGAGTTAAAGTTTTTACCCCATTATAATCTTCGTATTGTTCCATGTTTATAGGAATAAAGTTTTTATCTATATAGAATTTTTGAGAAAGAAAGTTGTGAGTTCGATCTTTGCTGAGTCCCGTTTCTAAAACAAAACAAGGAATTCCTGATATTTTTTCTTCTCCTATAAATTTTATGGGTTTTTGAGTTATCATTTGAATAACATAGCCCAAGCCCATTTCATCAAATCTCTTCTTCTTAATATTTAAAACTGAAGGATCATCAGGATTTAAAGTTAATGGAATTACTTTTAACACCCCTGTTCGTTGCATTCTTATTCTTCCCTCTTTCATTATAATAATTGTACCTTTATCTTTTCCTTCGATTATATTAAATCTATAATTATCAGGCTTTTTAAAATAAAATTCAAAAATGAAATATTCTTCTTTCTCCCTTTCTCTATTATATACTTCCAATATACTACTAAAGGTATCTAATTTATTATAGGTATTTAATACATTTTGTAGTATTCCCTCTTCCGTTATCCCAAAGGAAATAGAAAAAAGAAGTAATATGGTTAAAAATTTAAATATCATCATTTTCCCCTCTTTTCTCCTCTATAATCTTAGGATCCATTCCCAATCATATTTTGAGGATACAAAGGCTCCTTTTTGATAATTTAACTTATCTGTTTCGATAAGAACGATCATTTGCTTTGCAAGGGCTTCCTGATCCCTTTTAACTATAAAATCTTTTATGGCTTGATATGGAATACTAATAAACAATGTTTTTCCTAAGAAGGGATCATTTTTCTCTTGTACCATTATTATTATGTTAACAAGAGTTTTAGGAGGTAGAATTATATCATTTATAAGGGGTAAAAGTTCCCTTAAAACTCTATTTGCTAATGTGGGATATGGAAACCCCTTTTGACTTGTTTTAGTATAACAGGAGATGTTAAGACCTATAATGGGATGATAAAGAGAAGAGCCAAACTTAAAGGTATCGTCAAAGGCTTTTATATTTTTTTCAAAATTTGATTTGTAAATCTTACTAAAGGATTCAAGCTGAAGAACAAATACTGTTCCAGGTTTCGTAGTTACTGTTGAGGTTTGAGTTTGGGAAAGGGAAAGACTAAATATTAATATCATAAAAACAAGAGATACCAATATAAATTTTCTCATAAAGTACCTCCACTTCTTTTTTAATATTATATAACAATTTTAGACAAGATTCTCGTTAAAATATTTACTTTTGTGTTATTCCTCAAGGCAAGTCCCACATAATTCCCTTGGAAAACCTTTCCCTTTAGTAACAGTATGTGACCTTTTTATTTGTATACCACAGATAAAGAGCTGTATTCTATTAAAAACCCTATATATGTGATATAATTTAAAACCATGATTAGTGATTTAGATATTATCTTAAGACTTTTATTGGCAGTATTATTAGGAGGATTAATAGGTTGGGAGAGGGAGAAAGAGGAGAAACCAGCAGGCCTTCGTACCCATATATTAGTCTGTCTTGGCTCCACCTTAATGATGATAGTATCTGCATATGGATTCCCTGGAAGATATCCCTCAGATCCAGGAAGAATTGCAGCTCAAGTGATAACTGGTATCGGTTTTATAGGTGCAGGAACCATATTAAGAACAGGAATAACAATTAAAGGGTTAACTACTGCTGCAAGTATATGGACTGTAGCAGGTATTGGATTAGCAATTGGAGTAGGTCTTTATTTGCCTGCAATTATTACTACTTTATTAGTGGTAGCAACATTGATGCTTGCTGTGAAATTTGAGGTGTCAGTAATTGGAAGTCATAAGCCCATCTCCTTAAGATGTGTAATAGAAGATAGACCGGGTTCCATTGGAGCTATAGGTTCTTTATTGGGAGAATTAAATGTGGATATAAAACAAATTGAGCTTTCTTCAGCTTGGGAGGGAAAGGCGATTTTAACTATCTCTTTAAAACTTCCTGCAAAACTTTCTGAGGAAGAAGTAATAGCAAAAGTTGCAGAACTTGATAATGTGATAAGTGCTGAATGGATTTAAAAGGCGGGGATTTTCCCCACCTTTATACTCCTGAGTAGGCATTGAATCCTCCATCAACAGGAATTACTGCTCCTGTTACGAAGGAACTTGCAGGTGAAGAGAGCCAAATTATAGTACCAATAAGTTCATGGGGCTCTCCAAATCTTCCCATGGGAGTATGATTAATAATTGCTTGTCCCCTTGGTGTTAGATCCTCCTTTTCATCTAAAAGGAGAAATCTATTTTGTTTTGTTAATAAAAATCCAGGTGCAATAGCATTTACTCTGATTTTAGGGGAGTATTCCTGAGCTATATATACTGCTAGCCATTGGGTAAAATTACTTACTGCTGCCTTTGCTGCAGAATAACCTATAGTTCTTGTTAAAGGTCTAAAGGATGCCATAGATGAAAAATTTATTATTACTCCGCCATCTTTATTTTTCAGCATCATCTTTCCAAAGACTTGACTGGGAATAATGGCTCCTCCAAAAAGATTTAAATTCACTACTTTTTGCAAGGACTCAATGGGAAGATCAAAAAAGGTTACATCCTTTGATGTGGTTGCCTCAGGAATATTTCCTCCTGCAGCATTAAGGAGAATATCAACTCTTCCAAATCTATCTTTTACCTTTTCTGCTACCTCCTCCACTATCTTTTTATTAAGGACATCCATGTAATAGCCTTCTACTTCTATCCCTTCTTTTTTTAATTCTTCGATCCTTTCCTCTAAGGAAGTAATATCTGTTACAACAATTTTTGCCCCTGCTTTACCTAAACCCTTTGCAATGGTTCCTGCTAAAATTCCTGATCCCCCAGTAAAAACAGCAACTTTATCTTTTACTGAAAAAAGTTCTCCTATATAACTCATCTTTCCTCCTCCTTTTTAAAATTTTTCCCATTGGACATGAAATATTCCTTCTTTATCTTTTCTTTCAAAGGTATGGGCTCCAAAGAAATCTCTTTGAGCCTGAATAAGATTTGCTGGAAGATCCCCTTCGGTGATGCTTAAAAAATAATCTAAAGAGGAATTCAAAACTAATGTTGGCAAATTAAAGTCTCTTGCAATCTTTGTTATATTTTTTATTGAATCTAATTTACCCTTAATAAAAGAAAGGGACTTTTCATTGTTTAAAAGATTTACATTTTCAGGATTTTCATTAATAATTTCCCTTAAAAAGTTTAAAATCTTCGCCCTTATTATACAACCTCCCTTCCATATTCTTAGTACCTCTGAAAGATTTATCCCATAATCAAAAGCTCTACTGGCAGAACTTATTAACCAAAGTCCTTGAGAAAAGGCCATAAATATTGAAAAGAGTAAAGAGTTCTCTAAATCCTTAAGGATCCTTTCCCTTTCTAAAGAAATATTGGAGATTCTTTTCTCATACTTCTTAGAAAGTTCCCTTCTCAAATCTTTAAAATAGGAAAGGGTTCTTGCTTCTACAGCAAGATTTAAAGAAGGGGTAGGAATTCCAAGGTCTAATGCAGATTGGGTAGTCCATTTCCCTGTTCCCTTTTGTTCTGCCTTATCTAATATTAACTCCACAAGAGGTACTCCCTTTTCTTTGTCCATGTATCTCATGATTTTGTAGGATATTTCCATCAAAAAGGAATTTAATTCTCCATTATTCCAATTCTCAAAAATATCCCCAATTTCCTTTGAGTTCATATTCAAAATTTTCCTCATAATATCATACACTTCTGCAATAGCTTGCATGTATGCATACTCAATACCATTGTGGACCATCTTTACAAAATGTCCAGCAGAGTCTTTTCCCACAAAGGCGCAACAGGGCCCATCTTCAGTTTTTGCAGAGATTTTCAAAAGAATTTCTTCAACCATTTTATATGCATCCTCGGAACCTCCGGGCATTAAAGATGGTCCATATAATGCTCCAAATTCTCCTCCTGATACACCCATTCCTAAATATAGAATTTTCTTTTCCCTTAGTTCTTTTATTCTCCGAGAAGTATCTTGATAATGGGAATTTCCACCATCAATTATTAGATCACCAGGATCTAAATATGGCAAAAAGTTATTAATTACCTCATCAACGGGATTTCCAGCCTTTACCATAAGAATTATTTTTCTTGGCTTTTCCAAGGAATCAATAAAACTTTTTAAATCATAGCAAGGAATTATTTTTTCATCCTTTACCTTTTCTCTTAAAAAATCTTCTGTTCTTTTTGAGGTTTTATTATATACCGATACAGAATAACCCTTTCTTGCTATATTTAGGGCAAGATTTTGTCCCATTACTGCTAATCCTACCAAACCAATATTCCCCTTCATTATCTTTGTCCTCCTTTATAAGTTATTGTGTCTCTTAAAGGCATCCTTTAAATCTCTTACTAAAAATTTAAAGAAGTCAAACTTCTTGTTATAATCTTCAACCAAATCAGAATTTGGATGGTATATATTTTTTATTTTAACTAATTTCTCCGTTGCCTCTTCTAAGGTTTTAAACTTTTTTAATGCGGTAAATCCTAAAAGGGCAGAACCTAAAAGACCTGCTTCTTCAGAATCTGTTATCTTTATGGGCATGTTAAAAACTGAGGCAAATATATTCATCCAAAGAGAAGATTTTGTTCCTCCACCTCCTGCTCTAAGTTCTTTTATCTCTATATTATTTTCCTTTAAAGCTTCAAAGGCCATTTTTAATGTAAAAGCTACACCTTCTAATCCAGCTCTTATCATATGATTTTTATTATGAAAACTTTTTAATCCAAAAAATACTCCTGAGGCAATATTTCCTATTTCAGGATATCTTTCTCCTGTAATGAAGGGAAGAAAGAGTAAGTTTTTACTATCATCCCTTTGAGCTTCTAATGTTAGATCTTCATAAGAAAGATTAAATATATTGTCCCTGAACCATTTAAGAATTATTCCAGCATTGTTTACTGCTCCTCCAATATACCATTTATTGGAACATAAAAAATATGCTTGAAATCTCATATTTTTATCTTTATCAATTACAGGTTTTGGATATGTAACTCTAAGCATTCCAGTGGTACCAATATTTATAACCCCAATAGAGTCTCCCATTGCTCCTATTCCAAGTCCCACTGCTCCCCCATCGTATACCCCAGTAAGTACATAAACATCTCCCTTTAGTCCCAAAAGGTTCTTACTTTCCAAAGGAAGCTTTCCTAAAATTTCCTCAGGAGGAATAATTTTAGGAAGATTTTCCTCCTTTATTCCTAGGAATTCCAGGGGATAAGGATCCCATGTAAGAGTATGGACATTCATTAATTGGGTTGAAATGGATTGACTTGGTTCAGTATATAGTCCTCCTAAGAGTCTCATTAAAAAGTAATCTTTAGACCCTATATAATATCTTGCATTTTCATATATCTCCCTTCTCTTTCTTTTTAACCAATAAATTTTCGAAAAGGGATATATAAAAAGGGGAGGACATCCTGTTCTCCTATATAATTCCTCAAAATTTACTAATTTATAGAGTTCCTCAAAGGTTTCCCGAGATCTTAAATCTAAAAGGGTTATAATCCCTGTTAAAGGTTTTAAGTTTTTATCCAAGGGAAGAATTCCAAACATATAGGAGGAAAGAACAAGAAGGGAAATTCTACCCTCATATTCTGAAACTATTTCTCGAACTAAGGATACGAAAATCTTAAATACTTCTTCAGGATTATGTTCTACTTTTCCTGTATCATCCTTTTCGATGGGAAGTTCCCTACTTTTAACCTTTAAAATTCTTCCATTTTCATCAACTATTCCTGCCTTAATATTTGTAGTTCCAATATCTACAGCAAGGATTAACTCTTCCATCTCTTTCCCTCTAAAACTTCTTTATTAATAACCTCATCGGGAATTTCACCCTTTAAAACCTTCTCCACATCAGAGACAACTTTATCTCCCATAGCCTTTAAAGCTTCGTAGGTATATGCGGAGATATGAGGAGTTATAACAACATTATCAAATTTTAATAAAGGATGATTTTCATCAATAGGCTCTCCTTCAACTACATCCACACCCACTCCTCCTACTTTTCCAGATTCCAGATTAGAGATTAATACTTTTTCATCTATTAATTCTCCCCTTGCAGTATTTATAATGAATACTCCATTCTTCATAATGGAGAATTCTCTAAAGGAAAGCATATGATAATTCTCCTGAGTTAAGGAACAGTTCAAGGAAATAATATCTGAATTTTTGAGAAGATCCTCTAAGGTTACCTTTTCCCCTCCTCTTTTATTTATTTCTTCTTCAGAAAGATAGGGATCATATACTATAATTTTAGCACCGAATCCATTTTTTAATATTTCTCCCACTCTACTTCCAATATTTCCAAAACCAATAATTCCTACGGTTTTCTCCTTTATTTCCCAGCCAATAAATTTTGCTCTTTCCCTCCATTTTCCCTCTTTTACTTTTAAAGATGCTTCCCTTATCTTTCTTATAACACTCATTAATAGAGCAACAGCAGTCTCTGCTACTGCTTCTCTTTCTGTCTCTCCACCTACTTTTGTCACTATTACTCCTTTTTCTGTGGCACTTTTAATGTCTATGTTATCATACCCTATTCCATGACGAGTTATTAGGAGAGTTTTATCCTTATGGTCAAAAAATTCTTTATTGTAATATGGCTTCACACTGGCAATAATTATGGAGAACCCATTAAGCTTTTCTGCTAAGGTTTTTCCATCTATATCCTCTGGAAATTCAAATCTTTCAACATCCCCTAATTTTTTTAATCTTTCAATATGCTCTGGATAATATTTTCCAAAACTATTGGAATTAACAATCGCTATTTTTGTCATTATTAACCCTCCTAAAATAGAATTTTAAGGTGATTTTCAATATTTTCCCCTACAAACTTATAATGCTCTTTTTCATACTTATCTAAAATATCATATATTTCCTTTCCCTTCTCATCCAAAAGAATACCATAGGATATATGAAATAATTGCTTTATTTCTGGTTTTTCAAAAAAGTCTATGGGATTACCTACAATTTCCTTTGGAAAATCCTCTTTCTTTATAGATACTTTATAGGCTTTTTTACTTTCCTCTAAATTTTCTAAGGAGATAGCATAAAGTTCAGAAAATAAAGATGGATCAAATTTTGCAATAACTTTTACTCCTTGAAGCCAGCTAGTTCCTGATGTTTTTATATGAAAATTTTTATTGGTAATATCAGAAAACATCTTATATATACTGAACTTATCACTTCCAGAATGTAGACTTAATCTATAACCTTCAATTTTTTGAGAAAGGAGATAATGTTTTTTTAATTCTGCAGAAAAAATATTTACATCTCCTTTATAGTCCAAAGCCTTTTGAAATTCTCCAGGAAATTTAGGTGCTAAACTCCAAAAATCTATTCCCTTTTCATGGAGATATTCTGCGACAAATAGATGATCCTCTAAGGTTGTATCCCTTTCTCCTTCATCTATGGATACCTCTAAATCAAAATCTCTTACCTTTTCCTTTAAAACTTTATATACATTCTCTATAAAGTCCAATCCTCTTTCATATATAATTGCAGATTCACAAAGTTTTTCCTCATTAAATTCGTAATAGTCTTGGGAAGATATATTTATTTTTTTACCTTTATACTTATCAATAATTTTTTTGCTCAAAGAAGAAATTTTTCTAAATCTTTCTTGTAGCTCTGCTTTTTCAAGATTTTCAGTTTTTTCTAAAAAGTCACTAATATCTAAGGTATACATAGAAAATCCTACCTTTATAGCCTCGTCCAAATAATACTCGTCCTTTATATGATCTGCGTCCGCTCCAAATTTTCCATTATATCCTGATTCCAACATTCCTAAAATTCCTTTCAAGAGAACATCTTTAAAATCTCTTTTGGTTTTTACAAGCTCCCGAGGAGATTGTTGTGATATAACAGGAAATAAAGGGTAGTTTCTTAAAATCCTTAAATGAGAGGAAGATACAAGTCCTAATCTATCTCCAGTTCCAAAGGATGTTTTCTTATCACAGTAAGATGGGGAAATATTAATTATTTCTTTAAGTTTTAAGTAATTTTCAAAGGATATTGGATAAAAGTTAATATATGATTTTAAAGATTCCATAAATAAATCATAGGAGTAATGAGGTTCTGATAAATAAAAGATATTTTCCTTCTTTAGAATTCCTACTTTTTTCTCTCCCTTATTTTTAGCTACAAATAAAAATGTATTTTCCTTGATTTCTCTTAGAGAGTCCTTATAAAATTCCCAGCTATATCCCTTTAAAAATTTTTCCAATTCTTCCAGCATATTTATCCTCCAGAAATTTTATTTTTTGCATATAAATAAAAAAGTATTTTAAGTAAAGTGTATCATAATTTATTTATTCTTACAAGAAATATTATCTACTTTGGGATATTAGGTTTATCCTTGGGAGGAATAGGGATATTTTTTCTTTAAAAGATAAAATTATATTAATTTAGAGTATAGGAAACATTTCACATAAGATGCTGAAATCTTTATTTTTTAGATAATTTTAACTTTCCTTTCCCTAATAAGTGGAGTAGTAAATATATTTTCACTATATGTCTAAAATTATCTAACCAGGTTAAAATTTAATTAATTATTTTATTTGCATTTATTTAGAAGAATTATTAATATATAAACAAAAAGTAAATAAAAAGGAGGAACATTTTTATGATGGACACATATATAGAAAGATCTTTTTATGGGATTACCCAGGAAGGCATTCCTGTGGATCAATATACATTGATAAACAAAAATGGATTACTTATTAAAATAATAACATATGGAGGAACTATTACTGAACTTTGGGTTCCTGATGGAAATGGAGTTTTAGAGGACATAGTTTTAGGATTTGATACCCTTTATGAATATGAAAATCCCAATAATCCTTATTTAGGATGTATAGTGGGAAGATATGCCAATAGGATTGCTAAGGGCAAATTTACTATTGATGGAATTTTTTATCAGCTTGCTCTAAATGATGGTGAAAATTCTCTTCATGGAGGAATTAAGGGTTTTCATAGGAAGGTTTTTAAAGCTATACCCATGAAGCTTCCTTCAGGACCAGCATTAAGATTGAAATATTTAAGTCATGATGGAGAAGAAGGTTATCCTGGAAATCTTGATATTTCAGTAACATATATTTTTACTAATAATAATGAACTCATTATTGAATATATTGCTAGCACCGATAAACCAACAGTAATTAATTTGACTAATCATTCTTATTTTAATCTTTCTGGAGAGGGATCTCAAGATATATTGGACCATGAGCTTACAATTTTAGCTGATAGCTATACACCAGTAGATAATACCTTAATTCCTAAAGGAGAAATTGCACCAGTTGAAAATACTCCCTTAGATTTTAGAACTCCAAGAAAAATAGGTGAAAGAATAAAAGAACTAAAGTATTCTCCCTTTAACGGATATGACCATAATTTTGTACTTAGAAACCAAAAGAGAGAACTTTCTTTATGTGCCACTGTTTACGAATCTAAAAGTGGAAGATTGATGGAAGTTTATACAACACAACCTGGAATTCAGCTTTATACGGGGAATTGGTTAAATATAAAAGGGAAGGGCGGAAAATATTATAGGGAACATTATGGCTTTTGTCTTGAGACTCAACATTATCCTGACTCTCCTAATCATCCTAATTTTCCTAATGTTATTCTCCGCCCTCAAGAAATTTATAAAGAAATTACAATTTATAAGTTTTTAATAAAAGTTTAAGTTTAATAAGATTTTATACCTTTCTTATCCATACCTGCATAGGTCCAGGTTCTCTATTGGCCCATGCAAAGTATGGTATGACGTTAAATCCTATTTCTTCTCTCTTTGAATTTATTTCTTTTAAAGAATTATATAAATTTCTATTCCCAAAATTTGTCTCTATAATACTACCTTTGCCCTTAACAACTACAACCCCTCCTAAGATTGATTCAAAAGAGGAAGTTAGTGGAGAATTAGTAAATACTTCAAGATCACATATATTGAAGGAATTATCAACTTGTTCTAAGCAGTAAACTATTGGACCTCTTTTGATGGCTACTCTTCCTATATTATTAATAACCTTTGGATTAGAAAGTACAAATTCAGGTTCCATAAAAAGATTTAGTTTTAGAATGTCCCCCTTCTTCCATGATCTTTCTACTTTGATATATCCGTTAACTATATTGAGGGAAATTTCTTGATCCTTTACGAATAAAGAATATTTCTTACACCAATTAGGAATTCTAAGGAAAATACTATATTCTCCATCAGTATTGATATGAAATTCCACTAATCCATCCCAAGGATATTGAGTTTTAACTTCAAATTCTATTTCCCTTCCATCCCAATCTATACGGGCAATATTAGAGGTATAAAGATGGACCCAAATTCCATCGAAGGAGGTGGAATATATATATCCAGGAAGACTTGCAATTAGCCTTGCAATATTTGGAGGACAACAGGCACAAGCAAACCATTTTTGTCTTCTATTTCTTCCATTATCTGCTAATGGATTTACATAGAAATATGTTTTTCCATCTAAGGAAATTCCAGAGAGAAGGCCATTATATAAGACAAGTTCCATTATATCTCCAAATCTTCCCTCACAGGAAGCAAGAAGCATTCTGTAATTCCACATAAAGTTTGCTATAGCAGCACAAGTTTCCGCATAAGCAGTTTCATTAGGTAATTCATAATCCTCTCCAAAGGCTTCTCCCTCATATCTTGATCCGGCCCCACCTGTTATATACATCTTTCTTTCTACAAAATTGTGCCATAGTCTTTCTAAAGCATTTAAAAGGGAAAGATCTCCTGTTTCTATAAAGAGATCTGTTGCTCCACAGTTTAAATAAAGAGATCTTACCGCATGTCCCACAATTTCATCTAATTCCCTAAAGGGTTTATGGTCAATATGATAAAGATCTCCCCCTAATAACCCTTTTCCTCTTTCATCAATAAAGAATTTAGCTAACTTAAGATATTTAAAGTCTTTTGTTTCTCTGTATAATTCTACTAATGCCATTTCAATCTCGGGATGCCCACAAGTACCTTCTCTTTTTCCTGGTCCAAAAACTGAGTCTATATGATCTGAAAATTTTATAGCAATATCCAAAAGATTTCTTTTCCCTGTAGCTCTATAATGAGCTACGGCAGCTTGAATTAAATGTCCTGCACAGTAAAGTTCATGCATATCTTTAAGATTACTCCATCTATCCTTCTTCTTTTCAAAGGTAAAATAGGTATCAAGATACCCATCTTCATCTTGAGCAAGTCTTACTTCTTCAATTATCTCATCTAAAAGTTTTTCTAATTTCTCATCTTTTTCCCACATAAGGGAAAAAGATACTGCTTCTATCCATTTGTATACATCGGTATCATTAAAGAAAAAACCAAAATAATCCCCTTTAATTTTCCCACTTGCTCTCCTAAAATTATTTATTCTTTGAGTTTGCTCTAAAAGTTCATATTGTGTCGGTATTGTTACTTCTCTAATAGTTTTAACCCTTTCTGCTAAAAGTCCATAAGTAAATTTTACAGAGGAAATAGAGACAGGATGAAGTTTAGAATATGGACTATTAAAGGTGTCAATAACATAAGCACGGTTCATAAATTTCCTCCTTCTATATGCGAATTTCAAATTATCCTCTTAAACCTGTTAATGTTATTCCTTGCACAAAAAATCTCTGTCCTATGAAAAAAGGTTTAGGTATCCCTTCTGGAGGTAACATAGATATTTGTCCTGTCTCCATGAAAGAGCTTCTTAAAAGCCATATAAAAGGAAGAGTAAAAATTAAAGAACTCAAGATAATAAAAACATACAATGATACTTTTCTAATTATTTTACTCATAACAATCTTCCTTCCTCAGCCTCATAATAAACCCAAAAAGGGGCAGTTTTAAAAATCAATATAGTAAGTTTAAGAATCATAAGGAAAAATATGGACTTTAAACAGGAGAAAATTTTTTATCACCTCCAATTGATAATATAATCTCATAAGCTTCTGATAAAATGGTCTAACCAATTATATTGGTTTTTAATAAACTTGTCAATATTCTGATTTAAAATTAAGACCTTCTATTTTTTATTACAGGATATAAATACCTCAAACCTAAAGTGACAAGGATTACACTTCCACCTAAAAGAGAATATTCTCCTGGTTTTTCTCCCACAGCAAGAAATACCCATAGGGGATTGAGAACAGGCTCTATCATAGGAATAAGTGCCCCCTCAAGGGCTGAGACTTCTTTTATAGCAATAGAATAAAGAATATAGGAAACTCCTAACTGAATTGTTCCTAAAAGAATTAATCCTAAAAAACTTTTTAAAGTTAATTCATTAAAATATCTTAATATAAAGGGAAGTCCTATAAAAGCAGTGAGAATATTTCCCCATAGTACTGAATATATGGGAAGACCATCTTTTTGTTTCCTCATAAGTATGATGAAAAAGGCAAAACTGATTCCACTTAATATGGCTACTATATTTCCAATAAAATTTACAAACTGAAGTTTATCAAGGAAAAAAATATAAATCCCTATTAACATCAAAAACATAGCTATCCAGTCTATCTTTTCTATTTTTTCCTTTAAAATTGACTTACTTAAAAGGGCAACATAAAGGGGAGCACCATATTGTAAAAGTATTGCGTTAGCTGCGGTAGTAAGCTTATTTGCCAATACAAAAAGAATAACAGTTCCAGCATAAAATATTGCTCCTAAGATTTGAGTAGAATTAAAAGATTTTTGAACTTGCTTTAGATAAATTAATATTATTAAGCTTGCTATTGTACTTCTTGTTCCTGCAATTGCTATTGGATGCCAATTTACGACTTTAATTAAAACACCCCCCAAACTCCATAAGACTGCAGATAAGATTAAAAAGAATATTGCCTTTTTCTTTTTCATCAAAATTTTATTTATCTATATTTCTTCTCAATTTCCTCTTCCCACATTGTGTAGAATTTATCTATAGCAGCATTGATTTTCTTTATATCCTTTGATTTTATCCCCTCAAATAATTCTCTATGATACCAATATGTTTTCTCAGCAAAAACTGGATTTTCAGAGGGATCTTGCCAGGAAAGATAAAAATCCCTTAAGCCCTCTAAAAAATCACATAAGAATTTATTTTTAGACTCATGATAAATGGCGTTATAAAATACCCAATTTTCCTCTAAACTCTCATCTCCTCTTCTTTGGGTTTCTTCAAGAATATTCAATAACTTTTCAATCTTACCTAATTGTTCTTTATCTAGATTTTTTACTGCCTCTTCTATGGCAAGTTTTTCTAAGATCTTTCTTACCTTTAAAACCTCCAATAGTTTTTCCTTTTCCTGTTTATCTATATGAAGAACTAAGTAAGACATCTCTGGATTAAAAGGACTCTTTATAAATATTCCACTTCCAGGTTTTACCTCTATAAGATTTAAACTTTCCATTACCCTTATAGCTTCTCTTAAAAGAGGTCTACTTACCTTTAATGCCTTAGATAAGTCCCTCTCTGAAGGAAGTTTATCTCCCACTCTCATATTTTGAGAGTCCACATATTCCATAATGGCCTTTATAATACTTTCTGTTAACTTTGTTCTTGTAATAGGCTTCAATTTTAAAACCTCGCCATAAAATGGTCTAACCAATTTTAGACTTTAGGTTTTCTCTTGTCAAGAATTTGTTATCTTAGATATAAAAGCTAAGTTTGAAGAAGGCATTGCTTAATATACTCATTAAATTTTATAATATGTGCTATGAGAAGAGATAAATTTTGGCTAATTTTATTGTCAATCTCCGCATATGTTTTTTTCCATGTTCTTTCCCACGTTGGTTTTAAAATGTCAGTACAAAATAAAAACCTTAAAAATTTTATTTACTGGCAGGTAATAGGTAATCTTAGTGGGTTTTTATCCGTTCTTTCCTATACTTATCTATTAACTCTTCTTCCTCTTCATCTTGGATATGCCATTACTATAGTTTTGGGACAAATATTTGTGCAAGTTTTTGCAGCAAAGATTCTCTTTAAAGAAGAAATTATGCCCCTTCAATGGCTCGGTATTTCTTTAATTATCTTGGGAACATTATTCTTAGTAAAAGGCAAAGCTCATTGAAGACCTTTGGTGGTTTTTTAATTATAATCTTAGATAAAATTGTAAGCCTATGCTTAGGGATAAGAAAATTTACAAATAATCCTAAATGCATATTAAGATACAGACCAGTAAGATTAAAAGAAGATGTTATTTTACCTAATGGAAAGATTATAAAAAGATATTCCTTTGTTATTGAAATTCATCTTTGGAATGAACACCTCCCCCCTATACCTAAAGGTGGGGTGGATCTTAATTGGGGAAGAAAATTTTATTACCTTCTTATAAATTCCTTCATAGAGCTTTTGAATTTCTTGGATAACTCAAGATGGAAAAATGTGGAATATGTGTTTGGAGAGACAGCCTTTTTCTTTGTAGAACAGGAGAAGGTTGTAAGATTTTTAAATAAATTGGGATTTATAGTCTTACCTGTAAATGAAGGAAAGACCCATGGAGAGGAGTTTTATAGATTTTTACAGAATGGATATAATTGGTGTCTAATATATGCCTACAATAAAGAGAGTTTAAAAAGAAAAAAGGATTTCTTTTATGTAAGAAGATATAATCTATGGGGGGAAAAGGAGATTTTAAGAGAAAAATTAATAAAAAGGGTTTATAAAAAAATAATGATATAAAAAATTGTGATGAATGTTTAAGAACTAATGCTCCTAATATCTATGCTATTGGAGATGTGATAGGAGCTTCTTATTTTATCCTTTATAAATCTTTTTTAAAGAAAAAGGTATTTTATCTTTATTTTTCAATAAAAACTCCCTATTCTTCTTATCCTTATATTGTACTAAAGCGCGTTGTAATCTTCTTTCTTCGTATCTTTTTGCTACATATATTTTTTCCTTTCTAAAGGGATGATATTCTGTATAGAAGGCACAAGAAGCTGGAGTTAAAGGGAGAGGTGTATAATCTTGAATCTGTTCCAAATAATGTCCAAGACCCTTTACATATAGGGCAAGTTCTAAAGAATCTTTTAAGGTTGCACCGGGATGAGCAGAGATAAAATAAGGAATAATATATAATTCTTTTCCTGCCTTTCTTATCGCCTTTTCAAATGTACTAATAAATTTTTCATATATCTCAAACCTTGGTTTTTTCATGATCTCAAGGACATGATCCTTTACATGCTCTGGAGCAGAAGATAAGTGTCCCCCTATGTATCCTTCTTTAATAATTTCCCTAATATAATTTTCGTCTTTTAAGGCAAGATCGTGTCTTATACCCGATGCAAGAAAAACATGCTTTATTTTAGGAATCTTTTTAATCTCTTTCAAAAGTTTTAATTGATGTGAAAAATCAATATCTAAATATTCACATATATCAGGGAAAAGACAATCTCTATTGGAACATGATCCAGGAATTTTATGAATTTTACATTTAATTTTATACATATTACCTGTTGGCCCACCTACATCAGAAATGGTCCCTCTAAACTTCTTATGAAAAGTCAAATTATATGCTTCCTTTAAAATGGAATCATAGCTCCTTGATATTACTTGCCATCCTTGATGGAGATTAATTGAACAAAAGGAGCAACTTCCAAAACATCCCCTATGGGAAGTAATTGAAGTAATTACAGTTTCTAAGGCTGGAATCTTTTCTTTATAAGAAGGATGGGGGCTTCTTTTAAAGGGAAGAGCGTAAATTAAATCAAGATCTTGGGAGGTGTAAAAGGGGGGAGGATTTTGAATTATATACCTTTTGTTGTCTCTCTGTACTAATATTCTCCCTTTTTTCATCCCTTCTAAAATAAGTATTTGAAATTCCCAATATTTATCCCTGTCCTGAGAAACCTCTTCAAAGGAAGGAAGCATAATATAATCTTTATCTTTAAAGAACTTATTAAATTCCTTTTCATTTAATGAATAAACAATTCCTGGAATCTTGAATATTTCCTCCCAACCTTTTCCCTGGGAAAGGGCTTTTGCTACCTCAAGAACTGGTTTTTCTCCCATTCCATATATAATTAATCTTGCCCGAGCATCAAGAAGGACAGAATGTCTTACTCTATCCTCCCAAAAATCATAGTGGGAAAATCTTCTTAAACTTGCCTCTATCCCCCCTAAAATTATAGGGACATCAGGAAATATTTCATGAACTAAATTTGAGTAAACTATGGTGGCTCTATCAGGCCTTTTACCTGGAATACCCCCAGGAGTATAAGCATCTTTTTCTCTTCTTCTCTTATAGGGAGTATAATTTGCCACAAGAGAATCAACACTTCCTGCAGTGATTCCAAAAAATAATCTTGGCTTTCCTAAAGTTTTAAAACTTTCCTTATTCTTCCAGTCAGGTTGAGGTATAATTCCTATTCTAAATCTATAATATTCTAAAAACCTCCCGATAACTGATGCTCCAAAGGAGGGATGATCTACATAGGCATCTCCTGTAATAATTATTGCATCTAATTCTTCCCAACCCCTTTTTCTTACTTCTTCCTTTGTAATAGGTAAAAAATCATACATTAGTACTCACACTGACATTTCTTTTCTCTATTCATGTCTTCTGATTCCAATTCGATAGTAGAATGTTTGATACCAAAATTTTCTTCTAATTCATCTCTTACCTTCTCTAAAATTCCTTCTGCCAATGAAAGCATTTGATTTTCTACTACTAAATGGGCAGAAAGCAACAAATCCTTTGTAGATATCTGCCATACATGGATATGATGTATATCCTTTACTCCACGTATTTTGCAAATGCTCTCTTTTATTTTTTTAATATCTATCCCCTTAGGTGTTCCTTCCATTAATATATGTAAAGTATCCTTTAATAAGTTAAAGGCACTATATAAAATAAAACCTGCTATTAAAAGGGAGATAATTGTATCTGCTATATATAATCTATAAAGGATTATAAATAAAGCACCTGTAATTACCCCAATTGAAGATAAAGCATCAGATATTAAATGTAAAAAGGCACTCTTAATATTTAAATTATGTTTAGAATCTTCATGAAGGAGATAAGCCCCTAAAATATTTCCAAAAAGTCCAATTATTCCAACTATTATAGTTTGAATACCTTCTACCTCCTTAGGATTTCTTACCCGCTCCAGAGCTTCTGAAGTTAAAAAAACAAAAATACCTAAAAGAAGAAGACCGTTAAGAAGAGCTACCAATATTTCTAATCTCCTATATCCATAAGTATGATTTAAACCTCCCTTTTTATTTTTTGAAATGCTTTCAGCAAGATAACTTATAACAAGAACAAAAAAGTCATTTATATTATGAAGGGCATCACTTATAAGAGCTAAGCTTCCCGAGAAAACTCCACCAATAACTTCTATAATTGCCATGGAGAGGTTTAAGAACATAGCTCCCAAGATCCTTTTTACTGTCATTTAATAACCTCCAAATCTATAACTTCTTTATTGTTAATTATACATTAATTAAGTGTTATAATTTTATCAGAAGTATTTTAAAAATGATGAAATTGTCTTTAGAAATTCAATTTTATTGGAGAAGATGGTCATTATGAAAAATAAAATCTTTTATGGCATCCTCATATCAATCTTAGTTTTTATTCTTGCTATTGGAGGAATAATTTTTTATAGTAAAAAGTTCTCTTCTCCCAATTTTATATCAGAAATTAATCTTCTAAAAATAAAGGATGGAGAATATGAGGGAGAATATAAGACTCTATTGGTTTCAGCCCGTGTGAAGGTGGAAGTTAAAAAGGGAAGAATAAAAAATATTAATATTATCGAACATAAGCATGGAAGAGGAAAAAGAGGAGAAGAAATAACAAATAGTGTATTATCTTCCCAATCTTTAAAAGTTAACCCAATATCAGGAGCAACTGTAAGTAGTAAAGTTATTTTAAAAGCTATAGAATCTGCTTTGAAAAAGGGACTATAGGATCTTTGGAACATTGAGATATTATCTTATTAATAAATGGACATTTCATATAAATCGTGGGAATCTCTCTAATCCCTCACTTTAACAATTGAATTTTAATACCCATATCTCTTTCAAAATTAGGAATATTTACTTTAAGCTCACTAATAAAACTTTCAATTATTTCATATTTTACTGTCTCTCCTTTATAAGCATCAAAAAATATTACTTTATATTTTCCCTTTTCCATAGGAAGAGAAAGAGTTCCTAAGATATTTTCAGGAAAAATCTTCGGAAGTTCTTTTTTATAAGAATAAACCATGTTGGGATCATAAAGCCAAAGAAGAGTATAATTTTTACCACTTAATCCAAAAATCTTTAAATTTCTATTTATTCCAGATATTTTATAATTCTTAACTCTTTTGAAATTTTCCTCAGTAAATTTAACATCCTTTATAAATTCCCCAAGAGCTTTGTAATGGAAATAGAGATTATTAGGATGAATATGGTTATCCCACCACCAAGACATGGCAGAACCACAAGATCCAGATAGTAAAGTAGTCCATATGGCATTATGAATTGCATATCCTTCAGGATCTAATAAAGGATCATTACCGCCTACGTCAAGTCCAAATTCTCCCACAAGATGAGGTTTTTTATATTTTTCTTTGTGCTCAATAAGGCTCCTTAGAGAATCTATATAATTTTTACTTTGATAAATATGGGTTTGAACGAAATCAATACCAGAAAGACTATCAATATCAGATTTTCCTGGTGATGATGAAAAGCTTGTAGTAACTAAATGATTCCATGGATCTAAGGATTTTATATATTTACACATTTCATCATGCCAATTTCTCACCCTTTCAGGGATATAAGCGGTGGGAGATATAATATCTACTTCATTCCAAAATTCCCAAGCGAACACGTTAGTTTTATAGCCATATCTTGCAACAATATATCTTATTTTATTTCTATAGTACTTAATCATTTCTTTATTTGTCCAAAACTCTCTTGGTTCCTTAATTGGCCCTCCATTTTTTATATTATGAGGGGTATGTTCCCAAAAGGGATAAGCTCCCTCCCTTTGATATCTTAGTTCATTATAACTATCAAAACAAAGCATTACATAAAGACCAAGTTTTGAAGAAAGATCAAGAATATAATCAAGTCTCCATGCATTCTTTAAGTCGTATTCTCTTACGGAGCTTTTTTCTAAGGCAAAGGTGGTCCAAGATGGTCCAAGCCAAACTCTAAAATAATTTCCTCCTACTTCTGCATATTTAGGAAGCCAGATGTCAAAATCAAAGGTTCCCTTTCCTCCTGCCCAACAAACATTAGCACCTATAGGAATAAATGGTTCTCCGTTATCAAATTCAAAGTAATGGAAATCTTTTTTACTTACCCTTACAAATCCAGGATTTTTAGAATCAATAACTTCAAAACTATAAATTTTAGAAGTTTCATGTCTTTTTGTTTTATCTTTTACAGAGATATAAAATTTGTAGATTCCAGTTTTAATGGGAGAAAATCTTATTCTAAATTCTGGATCAGAGATAGGAGTTAAATCTTCATAATCTACTTTTAATTCCCTTTTATATTCTTGATAAAAAAATCCTGGGACAGTAATTTCTTTTCCGTCAGGATCAGTAAAATGACCTAATATATCTATCTCTTCTGGATCAAAGGGGTTATTATATGTACCCTGAATATCAAGAATTATTTCAAAAAGACTATATTTTTCTATTTTTTCCTTTGGAATTTTTATATTACTAATTTTTAAACTTCTATTATCAGCATATTTTGTTATATAAGTTTGACTTTCAGTTGCCTCTTTTTTAGGAATACAGCTAATTATCATAATAATGGAAAAAAGAAATCCCAAAAGAAGAAAGGTATATAATTTTTCCATTTCTCCTCCTATACTATTATAATCCCAGAATTTATATAAAATTATATCATGAATAGATGGTCTCTCCTATTCGAGCTCTCTTTAAAAATTTTCTCTTAATCTTTATGATATCATGATATAAACTTATCATATCAACATGTTAAATAGAGGTGGTATACATGATTAATAATACATTTCCATGGAGGACTGAATTCTGTACCTATAGAGGCAGCTTTAGAATCAAAGAATAAGGGTGCAAAAGTTATTGCAATTACTTCTATGGAAAATCAGAGAAAAGCAAAAGCCTCTCATTCATCAGGCAAAAAACTTTCAGATGTTGCTGATATTACCATAGATAATGGGGTTCCTTAAGAAGATTCATTAAGAGATTTGATATGCAAATAAAAATGTCACATATTGTTAATAATAAGGAAAGGCCTTCCAAGGGAATTATTTGTGACTTGCTTTTTATGATATAATATAAGAATTACTTTATCATAATTGTTAGAAGGGAAAATTAATTTGAGAAAAAGAATTGGGGTTCTTGTAAACTACCTATATGAAGGATATCAATTAAAGATATTATCTTCCCTTTTTTCTACTGCTGAAAAATTTGATGTAGATATATTCACCTTTGTGGGGGGAAATTTAGATTCTGATGATCCTGAAAATCTCCAGAGAAATAGGATATACAAATTAATTTCCAAAGAAAATATAGATGGCTTAATCATAATGGGATTAGTTTTAGGACGTAAAATTCCTAAATATAAAATTGTTAGATTCTGTAAATATTTTTCTAGACATATTCCAACTATAAGTTTAGGATTAGAAATAAAAGATATACCAAGTATAGTTGTAGAAAGCAAAACAGGATTAAAAAACTTACTTATCCATCTCATTGAAGATCTTAAATATGAGAAAATAGCTTTCGTAACTGGACCTCCTAATAATGAAGAAGCAAAAAAAAGATATGAAACATTTATAGAAGTTATGAAGTACTATAAAAGAAAAGTAGATCCAGAATTTATCTATGAAGGGGACTTTACTAAACCTGCTGGAATAAATGCTATAAAAACTTTTTTGGATGAAAGAAAGATTAGACCTCAAGTTATAGTATTTTCTAACGATGCAATGGCTATTTCTGCTATAGAAGAGTTAAATAGAAGAAATATAAAAGTGCCCGATGATATAGCTATAACTGGATTTGATGATATAGAAGAAGCAAGATCAATTAATCCTCCTTTAACAACAGTTCGTCAACCCTTATTTGATCTTGGTAAAAAGGGAATTGAGTTATGCTATCATCTAATTTCAGAAGGAAAAGGGCCAAAAAAGATTGTATTGTCAACTCAATTTGTAATACGAGAATCTTGCGGATGGAAAATCTTAGATAAGGAACCAAATTTAATAAACACTGCTTCTAAAATGGGTTTCCAAAAATTTGAAGACTTAATAGAAACTAGAGAGGAGTTTACTAAATTTGCAAGTTCTAATTTAAGTATAGATCAAGAAAATCAATTATCCTTTATAAATGAACTTTTCGCTTCTTTTTTAGAAAGTCTTTTTTATGAAAACAATAATTTTTTACAGAAATTAGAAAAGGAACTGCATGAAGAAAAGGATAATATAGAAATTTACAATGAATGTTTATACATGATTTATAAGTTTATATATCTTTATCTCAAGGGAGAATTTGCACAAAGAGCAGAGAATCTCATACAAAAAGCATTATTGTTAGTAAGCAAGAATCTTGAAAAAAATCTTAGATATGAAAAATTAAAAACAGATGAAGAAACAGAACAGTTAGGGTATATAGGATCTGATCTAATATCCAGTTTTAATATGCAGGATATAATAGATAGAGTGCCCTCGAGACTACTTGAATTAGGAATAAGAAGCTTTTATATATGTTTATATGATAAAAAATCTCCTTCTAAGAATGCCAATTTAATACTTGCTTGTAAAAATGGAGAGTTAAATTATGAAAAAATAACTTTTCCCTTGAAAGATCTTATACCTAAGGAACTACTCCCTAATAGAAGACTAACTTTTATATTAGAAACACTCCATTTTCAAAATAATTCCTTTGGTTACATCATTCTTGAGTATGGCCCTAAAAGGGGAATAGTATATGAAACCTTTAGATCTCAAATCAGTGCTGCTATTCAAGGTGCTTTACTCTTTGAGGAAATTAATAAATTAGCGATTATAGATTCATTGACAGGAGTATTAAATAGAAGAGTCTTAGACGATGCCCTCCAGAAGGAAATAGCAAGAACTAAAAGATATAATCGTCCTTTATCTGTTATTCTTCTTGATATTGATAATTTTAAAATAATAAATGATACCTTTGGACATAAATTTGGAGACGAAGTCTTAAAACAAATTGCAAACACTTTGAAAAAATCATGTAGAAAAGTAGATATTGTAGGTAGATATGGAGGAGATGAATTTTTAATTATTCTTCCTGAAACAAGTCTTGCTAATAGTGTAAAAATAGCTGAAAAGATTATAAAAAATATCAATTCTTTAAAAATACTTTCTCCATATAAAGATATTATTTACTTAAGGTTAAGCCTTGGTATTGCTTCTTGCCCTAATAATATTCCAGATCCAGAAGAATTACTAATTTGGGCAGATTCAGCTATGTACAAGGCAAAAAACTTAGGAGGAAATCAATACTCAATAGCAGATTTGGGATTTTCTATTATTACTAAAAAATCTTAACTTTTTAAGATGAAGTAGCTGAAAGACATAAAAGAGATAATAAAAAGAAGGGAGAGAATTCATCCCCCTTAAAAAGGTAAACTAAAGGCTCGGAAATAGGATACTGAGATTGTGCCTTAAGTAATGTTTCCCCTTCTTCTCCCTTCATTCCAACCACAAACCAGTAGTAATCTCCATAGGGTAGCAAAGAATCATATGTAAATTGCGAGTCGGTAGTATCAAAATATCCACGCTCTATAAAATTCATATCAAGTATCGTGCCATGATACCAAAATCCCACCCCTAAGGAATTCCAGCTGAAATCAATAGGTAAAGTAACTTCAGCATTATTATTCGGGCTAACAAGGGTTAAAGCCTTAGGAGTTCCTACTGATAATGAAGTAGTAGTAAGCTCTGATTCACCCCATTTTCCATACATAGATAATCGGTAATAATATGTTGTCTCAGGATTTAAAGAGTAGACCTGAACTCCCTCTTCAACACTTCCTAAACCAAGAAGAGTAAAAGGATCATTTATAGATTTAGAGACATAAAATCTAATTCCTTTAAGCCCCCAGGGAATAGGTCCTTGCAAAGAAGGGGGTAGAGCTACTATATAACTTGCGTAATCTTTTCCAACATCTACTTTATTAATACCTTTGGGAACCTTATTTACACTTTTTTTAACATCGATACTTTTTACATCTAAGGATGTGGGAAGGGTTACTCCTAAGACCACCCATCCTTCTATAGAATAACTTGGAGGTGTTTCTTGTCCTGTTCCAGTGGTAAGAATAAAATCTTGAGTCTTGGTCTGATTTTCAGAAATTGATACAGAGGCAGTAGCACTGTTAAAAGTCTCCATACTTACGGATACACTATATGTTCCAGCGGAAAGATTTAGATTGTATTTTCCTTATTTGTCTGTAGATGTCTTGTACGTTTTTCCTCCCCCTTGTGCCATAACTTCTGCTTTATAAAGTACAGTATTTTCTAATTGTCCTTTTTCACCTAGTACAGGTATATAAAAAATTTTTTTCTAAAAAAAGTGCTCTACATTACAGATTTTCTGTGATTTTTTTCACATTAGAAGGTCCGTAGGGATCTTGGGGAATACTTTATAGATTTGAAAGGATTGGATAGAAGAATATTAAAAAGAAGACTTTTTTTCAAAAAGTGACTACAGATCAGATAGATTATTCTTGTAAAGATTCTAATTTTCTAATAGTTCTCCTAATATGTTCTATCATCAATTCTTCAGCCTTTTTACTATCCTTTTCTTTCAAGGCCTTTATAATTCCCAAATGTTCTGGCAGGGTTTCTTTAGGTTCCCTTATTAGACCTTGAAAAAGACATACAGAAAGGAGCCAGAAATTATTTGTAGCTTGACTTAAAATATGATTTTTAACCTGTTTTGCTAATCCTGTATGAAAATCTATATCAGTATTCCTAGTATTCTTTATAATCACCTTTTTCTACTGGGGATTTATATCGGGATTCTATCTCATTAAGCCATTTAATATCTGGATCCTTTGCTACAAGTCTTGCAGTAAGACCTTCCAATAATGCCCTTATCTCAAATATAATGATTAACTCTTCTGGGGTTAGTTGTCTGACAAATATTTTCCCATTTTCCTCTCCCACTAAATATTCCTTCTCTAATTGACTAAGAGCCTTTCTCAAAGGAGTCCTACTTACTCCTAATTCCTTGGCAATTTGTTCTTGAATAATCTGATCTCCAGGCTTTAAAATTCCTGTTAATATCATCTCTTTCAATTTTTCATAAACTAAGATGTCTAATGTTTTTTTCT
>FMJZ01036459.1_pt1 | contig 31174 bp, 34 predicted proteins | sample 1987881 | NCBI WGS metagenome assembly FMJZ01 (sample SAMEA4378227, study PRJEB15110) | soil metagenome | biome: soil; feature: Field; material: Soil | place: India | collected 2015-03-11 | depth 0 m
GATAATAGAAATAATAAATACGATTCAAAAAGAAATAAAGACTAAGCTGTAACTCCAGCTGCTTCGTTTAACTCTTTAACAAGCTGTTCTACGTTAATACCATGAACCATAGCGCCCTGTTCGATATTCTCAAACTGAGCAGCATGACAGCCTATGCAACCTAATCCATATTTTACAAAAACCTGAATTGTCTGTGGGTATCTTCTAATTACCTCTTGAAAAGTCATATCTTTAGTAATCATTATTTCCTCCTATGAAATCATCTATTCTATTTAATCATAAAAAAAATTTTATTGGAAGATATTATCACCAATTGTCAATAAAATACTAACTCTAACCAATATCTGAGCTGTAGCTATGACTAATATCACTAAACAGGGTAAGTCTATCGTTAAAAAATACCTCTACTGTGTCAGTTGGGCCATTTCTTTGTTTTGCTATTATTATCTCGGCAATATTTTTCTTGTCCTCAGGAACCTCTTTGTGGCTTAACTTGAGATAATACTCTTCTCTGTAAATAAACATTATTACATCAGAATCTTGCTCAATAGCTCCTGATTCTCTTAAATGGGCAAGCTGTGGCCTTTTTTCCATTCCCTTACCTGTCTCAACGGCGCGATTAAGCTGGGACAAAGCTATAACTGGTACATTTAACTCCTTCGCGAGGGCCTTTAAAGATCTTGATATCTCCGATATTTCTTGTTCTCTATTATCTTTTCTCTCGTTACCCCTCATAAGTTGTAAGTAATCAATTATTATAAGCCCTATATTTTTTTCTGTTTTAAGTCTTCTTGCCTTAGACCTTAGCTCCATTATTGAAAGTGCTGGTGTATCATCAATATAAATCTCGGCAGTAGATAACTTTGACATAGCAATAGCTATCCTTCCGAGATCTTTCCTGTCAACAAATCCTGTTCTTAGCTTGTGTAGTTCTATTTGAGCCTCTGCACAGATTAATCTAAGTCCTATCTGTTCCTTTGACATCTCAAGTGAAAAAAAGGCACAAGGAACCTTTCCTAAGATAGCAGCGTTTTTAAGTATAGAAAGGGCAAAGGAGGTCTTTCCCATTCCAGGTCTTCCAGCTATTATTATTAAATCTGTAGGTTGTAGACCTGCTGTTAGTTTGTCGAGCTTGCTAAATCCTGTGGGAATACCGGTGATTGCCTCTTTCATCCTGTGGAGTCTTTCTACGGCAGAATAACTTGATTTTAGAACTTCCTTTATATTACTTACGGTGTTTAGAGTTCTTTCTTTTTGAGTGATAGAGAAGATCATCTCTTCTGTTTTATCAATAAAGGCATCTACGTCCTCAATTGGTTCAAAACAGGAGTTATAAATATCTCCAGTGATATTTATAAGTTTTCTTAAGATTGCCTTTTCTTTAACTATCTTGGCATAATGGTTTATATGGGCTGATGATGCTATGTTATCAATCAAACTTGAGATATAACCAGCACCTCCAACCTTATCGAGGGACCCCTTTTTTAAAAAAAAATCAGTTAAGGAGATTAAGTCAATAGGCTCATTTCTATCGGTCATCTCTATGATAGCCTGATAGATGAGCCTATGTTGTTCAAAATAAAAATCCTCCGCTTTTAGTTGATCTGCGATCTTATGTATAGCATCTTTGTCAATTAAAATACCACCTAATATTGATTGCTCAGCATCCTTATTATATGGCAATAGTTTAGTTGTGTTTTTCATCTTCCTTTACAATAGCTATCTTTAAATTCGCTGTTATGTTTCCTTCCATTTTTATCTTAACTTCATAATTGCCAATCATTTTTAATGGCTGTTCTAGCAAAATCTTCTTTCTGTCAATATTAAATCCTTCTTTTTTAAGCTCTTCCGCAATATTTATAGATGTTATGGAACCAAAAAGCTTTCCTTCTTCACCTGCTTTAGCAGCAATTGTTAACGTTAAGTTTGATAGTTTTTCCGCAAGGCTTTCAGCCTGTTTCTTTATCTTTTTTACCTTTTCTTCTGTCTGTCTTTTTAGATGTTCAAAGACTCTTAAGTTTTTTTCATCAGCTACTACTGCTAATTTTCTTGGTATAAGGAAATTTCTTGCATAGCCATCGGATACATTTACTATCTCTCCTGCATTACCGAGAGATTCAACATCTGCCTGTAATAAAACTTTCATATTTATGCCTCCTTTAAACGCTTTTTAATATTAAATTTAACATCTAGTACACCAATTAGGCTTATTAAAAACCACATTATATGATTAGTTAGAAAAAAGAAATAGAAAAATAGACTTACAAATACTGGTATTCCAAAAGCTGAAAAAAAGGTGTTAGTAGTAGCCACCCCTTGAAAAAAATAAAAGGATAAGAAATAAAGGGCTAAATTCATACCAATAAGACCTAACCCAACCTCTCCAAAAAGTATGTACAAGATTATCCCTAAATTTACGATCCAGACACCAAAAAAACTGATATTGATACTTGAAAAGGGCTCAGCAAGTCTCTCGGGCATATTAGGAAAAAGCTTTAAAACCATATAAAGGTTTATTACCCCAAAAATAACAAACTGCAATAGAGCAAGAAAGGGATAAAACCTTTTTATAAGAGACTTACTAAATTCTTGATAATCCAGTAGTGCTTTTTCATCCATATAGCTTTTTAGCACTTTTTCAGAAATATTATCTACCTCTAAAAAAGCTTCGTTAACAGTTTTGGTAATTAGTCCCATCTTAATCTCAAGTATTGCCATATAAAAAACAAAAAAGATTGATACTATTATTGTCGATAGTAAAAAGATATCTCCTTTGCTTACATTCTCAAGCTTTTTGTAAATTAGCCACACCACCCCAGCATATACATAGGGATAAAAAAGATTAAAAACAAGTACCATCTGCTCATTCATATACAAAACAAGCAAGGTTAAGCCAAGAGAGAGAAATAAAAAAACCTTCCTACCATTAACAACAGAGCCTAAGATTATACCTCCAAGAAGATAACTCAAAGATACAAAGGCGATTGACGCAAAAAAATAGGCTCCAAAAATTACAAATATTAAGAATAATATTTTTTTATCATTAACTTGTGAAAACATGGGTTACCGTGGTATAGGGTAAAAGTGCCAGCTGCCTAGCTCTTTTAATAGCGGTGCTTAACTCTCTTTGGTGTTTTGCACAGTTACCTGTATATCGTCTTGACAGTATCTTCCCTCTTTCTGAGACATATTGCTTTAAAAAATTGGGTTTTTTGTAATCAATAATAAGTTTTTTGTCGGCACAAAACCTACAGAACTTCTTTTTTGGTACAAATTTCTTTCTATCATTAATATTCATTGCCATAAAATACCTCCATAAAAATTTTAAAATGGTATATCTTCTTCTAATGGTAAATCTTCAATTACATCCGTCTCTGAGTCACTACCTAAATCTTCTAATGCTGACCCTCCTGATCCCCTTCCACCTAAAAACTGAACTCTCTGGGCAATAACATAAATCTTTGTCCTTTTACTCCCATCCGGCGCTTCCCACCTTCTCATAGCCAACCTACCATCTACAAAAACCTGTCTCCCCTTAGCAAGATAGCTTGCACAGTTCTCTGCCTGCTTGCCAAAAACAACTATATCAAAAAAGCCAACTTCCTCTTTCGCTCCCTGCTCCCGGCTAGTATATTTTGTATTGATTGCAAGAGTAAAGTTGACTACCGCAAGCCCTGCGGGGTTGTGCTTTAGTTGAGGGTCTGCAGTGAGATTACCCATCAAAAGCACTTTGTTATAGGATGCCATTTTATTCTCCTATTTCTTTATTTTGTTCTTCCTTTGGCAGATAGGGTGTTGGGTCATCAATCTTAACCGATAGGTACCTTAAAACATCAGCCTGAAGATTCATCTCCTGCTCTAACTTTTTAACACATTGCTCGTTTGCCTCATAGAAAAGGTAAACATAGTAACCAAAATCTTTGTGGTTGATGGGGTAAGCAAGTCTTCTTCTACCCCACTCATCCTCTTTAATAATTTTTCCGTTTTTCTGGATTACGTTTCTGAAACGGCTTTTGAGATTATCTTTCTCTTCTGGAGAAAGATCTGACGATAAGACATAGGTTGTCTCGTAGTAACGCATCTAACTACCTCCTTCTGGTTAATTTTTAATTAGCCCCAATTGGAGCAAGGAGCAAAAATAAATTTAAGAAATTATATCAAAAATTTTTGTTATTAGAAATATTTTTTTCTTTATTTCTCTCCTTTTATCTCAATACCTTTAAATACTTATCTTACAAACGGTAAGATTGGGATTTATAGTCAGGTGTATTTTGAGTTTGCATCACAGCTTGTCGGTTTTTTTTCTCCCTCTTCTTTAAGATAAATATCTTCTTCTCCGCAAAGGGGACACCTAACCTTTTCATCTTCTATAACTATTCTCTCAAAATCAAAATCACATTTATTGCAGTGATAAATTTTTGACCACATGTTATTCACCTTCTAAATTTGAGACTATCTCCTCAAACTGGTCTAAGGAGTAGTATTCTATAATAATCTTACCCCTTTTAACTCTTCCTTCTATCTTTACTTTAGTTTTTAGGACTTTAGAAAGTCTTTCTTCAAATGCCACAATGTTTTGGTCTTTTGTAACCTTCTTACTTCTTTTTTCTGCTTCTCTAACTGGTAGCTTCTCTTCCGTTAGTTTTTTGAATAGTTTTTGTCTCTCCTTCTCGTCCTCTATAGCCAAAAGGGCTCTGCCATGTCCTTCAGTAATAACCCCATTTCTTAAAGCATCTTTTGCATAGTCCGGCAATCTCAAAAGTCTTAAGGTATTTGCTATAGCACTTCTGCTTTTACTTACTATGCTTGAAAGCTCTTCCTGAGTATATTTAAACTCATCGATAAGACTTTTATAGGCCTCTGCAATATCAAGTGGGTTTAAATCTTCTCTTTGTATGTTCTCGATAAGGGCAGATTCCATAATCTCTTTCTTGCTCATATTTTTGATGATGGCAGGTACTTTAATAAGTCCTGCAAGTTTTGCTGCCCGCCATCTTCTCTCACCAACAATTAGGGTATATTTGTTATCTCCATCCTTAGACAATAATATAGGCTGTAGTATTCCTTGATTTTTTATTGAAACAACAAGCTCTTGTAGCTTTTCCTTATCAAAGACCTTTCTTGGCTGATAAGGATTGGGTATTATAGCATCAATATCTACCTCCTGAATCTCGCTGGATGTTAAACTTTCTTCTCCCATTAATGCAGCCAATCCTCTTCCCATAGGTGGTTTTTTATTCATTGCCTATACTCCTTGTGATAAACTCTTCTACAAAACTCTGATAACTCAAGGATCCTTTAGAGGAGTTGTCAAACTTATATATTGGCATACCATAACTTGGGGTTTCAGACAACCTGACATTCCTCGGGATGACTGTCTTAAAAACCTTTCTTCCAAAGTGTGTAATAACATCTTCATAGACAACTTTTGAAAGATTGTTTCTCGAATCAAACATAGTTAATAGTATCCCCATTATCTCAAGATGGGGGTTTAGCTCTTTTTTTACTATCTTTATTGTTTTTATCAAATGGGCAAGTCCCTCGAGGGCATAATACTCACATTGAAGAGGAACAATTATGTATTTACAGGCAACCATAGCGTTTAAGGTAAGCAGCCCTAAGGAAGGTGGGCAATCTATAATAACATAATTAAAATCAGATAATCTTTGTAGAGAGAATAATAACTTTTTTTCTCTCTTTTCCATTGAGACCAGCTCTATCTCTGCACCCACAAGGTCTTGCGTTGATGGAAGCAAAAATAGATTTTCAAGCTCAGTCTTAATAATTGCGCTACCTATCTCATCAATACCTACAAGTACGTTATAAACTGTTTTATTAAGATCTCTTGGATTAATTCCTATACCACTTGTTGCATTTGCCTGTGGATCCATATCAAGTAAGAGGGTTTTTTTTCCTTTCATTGCCAATCCGGCAGCAAGGCTAATTGCTGTTGTTGTCTTACCAACCCCTCCTTTTTGATTAGCGATAGTAACAATTAGCATAATTTTTCCTTATAATGATATTACTACAAGAATAATCTTCTCTCTTATAGTGAATGACCCCTTTTATCAATAAAAATCGGTCTTCAAGGGGTTTCTTGTTCCCTGCATAATATATAAGGTAGCCATTATCATTTATAATATTATTTGTGATTTTAAGGAGCTTCTTTTCTTCCATTGATGCCTTACTGATAATACAGTTAAATTTATTATTAAAAGCTTTATCGGGCAACCTCTTTTGATAAATAGAAACATCTATACCTAAAATTCTACTCACATATTCCAAAAAAGCAACCTTTTTTTCTGAGGAGTCGATCAAGTTAACCTTTAGATTATTATTCATAATTTTTAAGACAAGCCCTGGCATTCCATAACCTGTGCCTATATCAAGAATCTCTTTTATCTTTAAATTCTTTAAAAGTAGATGCATAACATAGCAATCTGACAAGGCAATTTTATACAGATCTTCCCTGCTGTAAGAAGTTAGGTTTATTTTTTCATTCCATTTTAATAGAATCTCAACATAAGAATCAAATATTTTCAATGCCTCATTGGTCAATTGTTTCATGTGAAACACTACTTACCTATGCAGAATTTTTTAAAGATTGCTTCAATCTCGTTAAGATCAAACTCTTTACCTAACAACTTATTATAGAGGGTTAGTAGTGAGCTAAGAGAGAACAAGAGGGCGGATTTATCAAAATAATTATCCTTTATCTCTCCTACTATTTTTAACATCTCCTTTACAATAATAAAATGCCTCTCGCTAGTAACGTAAAAATCCATCTCTCCTGAAAGACTAAATATATCAATTATATTCCTTCTAAAGGCATCTTTAAAGTCTTCAAAACCCTCACCACTTTTTAAAGAGATATAAAAAATATTTTTGAAAGGAAGATTGTCTAATCTTTCAACAATGCCTTTGTCTTTCTTGTTGCCCAGAACAAAGATTAAGGCATCATCTTTTTGTTTTAGTTTATCTAATATAAGCTGATCATTTTCATCAAAACTTGTGGAAATATCAAAAATTGCAAAAATTATCTTAGCAATAGGCAAAAAACCTATAGCCTTAGAAATCCCTATCTTTTCAACCTCATCTACCGCTGACCTTATACCTGCTGTATCAATGATTTTAAGTGGTATCCCCTCAAAGACGATACTTTCTTCAATAAAATCTCTTGTCGTTCCTGGTATATGACTTACTATTGCTCGTTCATATTGCAAAATAGTATTGAGAAAACTGGATTTGCCAACATTTGGTTTGCCTATGATAAGACTTGTAACTCCCTTGAATAAGGGGATACCTTCTTCATAGGACTTTGCAAGCCTGTATAATTTTTCCTCTAAAAAGTTAATTTTCTCATAATCAAAAGTAAAGATATTATATACATCATCAGGAAAATTTATCTCCGCTTCTAAAACTAAACGACATTCTTCAAGATAATTAAATATTTTATCGAGCTCCTCTTTATAATAACCTGAGAGTTGTTTTAAGGCATTTTGTTGTTGAGTCATTGTCCTTGAATGAACGAGGCTCTCAATAGCCTCTGCCTGAGTAAGGTCTTTTTTACCATTCAAAAAGGCTCTATAGGTAAACTCTCCTTCCTTAGCAAGCCTCGCACCTGCTTTAATTATGTTTTTCAGAACTGATACAGTAGAGATAACCCCTCCGTGACACTGTATCTCTATTGTATCTTCACCGGTATAGCTTTTTGGAGATTTCATATACAACAGTAAAGCCTCGTCTAAAACTTCATTAGACTCTATGTCTTTGACTAAACCATAATAAAAATGAAAGGGTTCATATGTTTCTAAATCAGATGATTTCTTTATAAAAACTCTTTTAGCTATATTTAATGCTTCTTTCCCGGATATCCTAATAACAGATATGCCTGCATTGCCTAAAGAGGTTGATATGGCAGTTATTGTATCGAATATATCATACATCTTGCTTTTTCATCGTTACCAACTGTTGAGCGATAGAAAATACATTATTTATAAGCCAGTATATTACAAGCCCTGAGGGAAAATTTAAAAACATAAAAGTAAAGACAATAGGCAGAATATACATCATTCTTTTTTGCATTACATCACCAGTTGAAGGTGTTAACATCTGTTGTAGTAACATAGTAGCACCCATAAGTATGGGAGTTACATAGTAAGGGTCTGCGGCAGATAAATCTTTAATCCAAAACATAAAAGGTGCCTGCCTTAACTCTATAGCCATCATAAGAGCCTGATAAAGGGCTATAAAGAAGGGTATCTGAACAAGCATAGGAAGGCATCCGCTCATGGGATTAACACCATGTCTTTTATAAAGAAGCATCATTTCTCTATTTAATGACTCTCTATCATTAGCGTATTTTTTTCTAATCTCTTCTAATTTAGGCTGTAGTTTTTGTAGTTCCTTCATTGACCTATAGCTCTTTTGACTGAGGGGGAAGAATACAATCTTTATCAATATAGTAAGTAGTATAATGCTAACACCATAGTTCTTAGTAAAAGAGTAAAAGAAGTTAAGAATCATAAGGAGTGGCTTAGAGATAAAATGGAAAAAACCATAATCAACAATAACTGTTAGCTCTTTATTTACTCTTTTAAGGATTTTAGAATCTTTAGGACCAAAAAATAGTCCTAACTCAGCAGAAACAGGTGCTGAGATAGCGTTGGATTCGATAAAAGTCAGGATGGTATCAATTCGTCCATCAACATATGTAGAATCTGCGGACATCTTCTCTTTTTCATCAATAAAAAGAAGTGCGAAATATTTTTCAGAAATACCTCCCAACTTTACATTCAGAGCCTTATATCCTTTAGTAAGCTGTTTTTCTGATGGATGTTCCAGCTTTTTGTTATAAAAAAATATAGGTAGTGGGTGCCCTTCTTCGTAAGAGTCAAAGGTGCTTGAGCTTTGTACGATTGCAGAGCCTATAGAAATTTTTTGAGATATTGGTTCTTTAGGTATTATTGTATAAGAAACAGACCCTTTGAAATCGGTTTTATCAACAATTAATCTCTTTTTTATATCAATTAAGCCTACTGTGGAAGAAAAATCAAAAACAATAGCCTTATCATTTTCAGAAAGTTGAAAGTTATTATATACAATCCTTGTCCCCACATCGTCTATATAAAGAGTGTCATAAACGTCATAGAGTCCTGAATAAAAAAGGTCAACATAATCCTTTTTTTGTATATTTTTATAGTAGTTTTTAAGCAAAAACTTTTTAAAGAACCCATTTTCCTGTGAAAGGACAATGTGGAATTTTTCTGTATCTATAGTTTTTAAAGATTGATGAACTGGCTGAGTTAATGGAGAAGGTTTTTTGCCTTCCGCTACTGCTGTCTTCTTATCAAGGTTTGAGGCAACCTTTGAGGTACTATTTTTAAAAGTACTTTCTTGCACATTTCTTTTTATGAAGAAATAATCCCAAAAAACAAAGACAAGCAAACTTATTATAACAAAAATAACTGTCCTTTTTTCCATTCTAACTCCCTTATCTCAAAGGATCAAACCCTCCCTTAAAAAGAGGATTGCACCTTATTAATCTATAAAATATCAAAAAAAGGGCCTCAAAAAAACCCTTTCTTTTAAGAGCCTCTATTGCATAATCAGAACAGGAAGGATAAAACCTACATTTGGGACCAAGAAGAGGGCTTAAAATCCTTTTATATATTCTAATTACAGCTATTAGTAGAATCTTCATAACTAAATAACTCTTTAAAAGAGGTAAAAAAACTATTAATTACATTAAAATCTATATTTTTTTCTGCAACCTTTACTAAAAGGTCATAGGGCACGTCAGTTTTTCTTAGGGCCTCTCTTACAAGACGTTTTATATAATTTCTTTGAACTGAAGTATATATTTTTTTGCTTAAAGAATAAAAAACACAAATCTTCTCACCTCTTCGAGGCAAGTAATAAACAGTGAGTCTACCTTTAGAAAAAACCTTCCCATTCTTAATTAATTCTGAAACTCTTTTGTTTAGTCTCACCTATTTTCCAGCAACTTGTGGTACAAGATTCCATCTACCTTTTTTTCTTCTGCTCTTAAGAACCTTAAGCCCTCCCTTTGTGCTTGACCTTTTAAGATAGCCGTGAGTTCTTTTTCTTTTTGTATTAGATGGTTGATAAGTCCTTTTCATTTAAACCCCCTCAAAGAGAAATAAGCATTATATTATTTTACATTTTTAAAAATAGGTCAAGTGGTAAAAGAAAAAACGATTTAAATCAGTATGATATTATTCAAAGGGGGTTAATAAAAGATTATATAATAGTCAAATTTTACTATTTTTTGGCTTCTCTTAATGAAACACACCAGTGCGCCAGCTCTTTGACTTCATCGTTAAGATTTCTAATCCTTTGACTGCAGAACTGAATTATTCTAATAAGTATCTTCAAGGCGAGTGTATGATTTTTCTCTATTATTGTTTCAAAGTCTTTCTTACTTAAGGCTAAGACATTAACACTATTATGAGCTATAACAGTGGCATTGTGAGCCTTCTCATCAAAAAAAGACATCTCTCCTAAGATCTCACCTTCTCCTAATAGCGCAAGAATCTTAAAATTCTTTTCATCTATTGCCTTAACAACTTTTGCCTGACCAGATGTAATTAGCATCAAAACCTTTGATACCTCACCCTCTTTCAATATTTCTTCTCCTGCTGCGTATACCACAGGTATCATTAGTTTTGTTATGTGTGAAACCTCTTCTGGTTTAAAGCCTTTGAAAAACTTAAGATTTATATAGTTATTTACCATAATTGTATTTATGCAAAAAACATTCCAATTTTTATACTTTCAATATATTATATAGCATATTATGAAAAAAGCAATATTTGTTGCCGATGCCCATCTAAAATCACCTTACTCCCAAGAATACATAGACATGGTAAATTTTCTCAAAAAAATACTTAATGATAAAGATTTATCAGCCCTATTTATATTAGGAGATTTTTTCGATTTCTTTGTTGGCTTCCCACACACGGTCTTTTATGAACACTTAGAGATTTTGGGACTTCTTAAGCAGTTGGAAAATAGAGGCGTTTCCATTTTCTACATAGAAGGTAACCATGACTTTTTTCTAAAAAAACTCAATAAATACGGCTCAAAAATAAATTTTGTGCCTCAAAAAATTGCCATTAATTTAGGTGAAAAGCTATATCTAACCCATGGAGACCTTATCTACAAAAGAAATTACTCTCACAGGATAATGACCTTTTTCATAAAAAATAGATTTACTAATCTCCTGTCTTATTTACTGCCACCTTATCTTGTCTATCATTTTGCCCATTTAGTCTCAAAGTTTAGTAGAGAAAGGATAAAAGAAGATTTTAAAGATGAGCAACTCGATGACTTTATAATTTTTTTGTCAAAAAACAACTATTCTGGAGCAATATTAGGACATTTTCATAAAAATTCCGTCATTAGGCGTAGTATTAAGGGCAAAACTTTCACAGTTTATACCTTAGGAAGTTGGCAGATAGAGAGAACATATCTTATCTATGAAGAGGGTAGTTTAAGCTTCCAAAGCTTTTAATAGGTACCCAAAGTGCCCATCTTTCTTGACCTTTTTTCAAGAAACATAAAAACAATAATACCCAAAAAGAGATAAAATAATGTATTGGCTACAAGTAAAAGATGATAATTTAAATCTATTTTATAGCCACCCTCATTGAAAATTATATTTTTCATAATATCCAAGCCTGCCGTCATAGGAAGGACCTTTGATAAGCTCTGTAAACTCTCAGGAAAAACCTGAACTGGAAAAAGTGCTCCAGTAAAAATAAGAAGCAAAAACCTTGTGATTGTTGTTACTGGACCTAACCTTTTAAATATTAATGTTAACCCAGCAAAAAAAAGCCCAAGACCATAGAGGCCTAAATAGGTTAAAAAGAAAAAAGGTAATACCTTAAGAGGTATTGAGATTTTTAGATCAAAAATATAGTTAAAGAGAAAAAGAATTAATAAAGCATTAAATAGAGTTATAAAAAAGCGAGCAATGCTTCTTCCAAACATGTTGTAAATTAAAGAGTAAGGAGTAAGTGCTATCTGCTCAAGTATTCCTATGTGTAAATCTTCTCTCAAAGCAGAGCTTAAATGACCCACCGCATCAAGAGCAAAAAACCAAACAAGAAAGCCTATAAGCTTGTGAGAGGTTGAAACCTTATCTATAACAAAGCTACCATTAATAATAGTTGAAGAAGAATAGACAAAACCAAGGAATATAAAAGAAAGCATTACAATAGAGGAAAATCTTTCAAAAATATACCTTCTAAAATAAACAAACTCTCTATAACTCTCTGCCAAAATAATAGAAAACATTGGCTACTCCAAAAAATTTATGACCCTTGAGAGGCCTTTAAAAAAATGTCCTCTAAAGACTGTTCTCTTGTCTCTATATCAATCAATGTCCTATTTTTATCTTTTTGCAGCAAATTTAAAAACTCAGGAAGTTCTTCTTTGGTTAATTTTTTTTCGAGGGTCTTTAAATGATTGCCTTCTTTAAACGTAAAAATATAAATTTTCTCAGCAAATCTCTTTTTGATCTCAACAATACTATCAAAAGACTTAACCTTACCTTCTTTTAAGAAAATTAGGCAATCGCAGTTTTTTTCAATAATATCCATTTGATGAGAGGTTAAGATAACTGTTTTATTTTCTATATAAACAAGATCTTTAATTACTCTTTGCATAGCAAGACTTGAAGAGAGGTCGAGCCCTAAAGTAGGCTCATCAAGTAATAGAATAGATGGATTATGTAATGTAGAAATAGTTATAGCTATTTTTTGTTTCATCCCTTGTGAGAGATTTCTTACAGGCATGTTAATCTTATCAATGATATTAAAGAGCTCGAAATACTTTAAAGCTCTTGATATAGCATGTTTTAGCTCTATACCTTTTAATAAAGCAAAGTATCTTACATTTTGTAGTGGCGTAAAGTTCCAAAAAATATTGCGTGACCCTTCAAGTATAGCCCCTATATTTTTAAGTAATCTAAAATTAGAAGGGTAGAGTGTATCGTTATCTATATATACATTTCCCTCATCTGGGTAGATTAAGCCACAGATTGTTTTAAGTAAGGTTGTCTTTCCTGCCCCATTAGGACCTATAACACCATATATTTTTGATTTTTCGAAACAAATGGATACATTTGAGAGGGCCTCAATATATCCCTTTGAGCTTTTGTAAGTTTTTGTTAAATTTTTTACCTCAAGCATCAATCATCTTTCTTTATGAAGAAAATAAAGGCCATAACAGGTCTTCTGGAAGAATCTCTGGCTACAAAATGAATACTGTCAAATACATATCCCTTTTGAGTCCATTCGTTAAGAGCATCCTCAACAGTCTCATCAGTAACTATACTAAGCTCCACAACTTTGTAAACCATAGGATTATTATAAAGTGATAAATAGATTTTTAGAAGATTTTTAAGTAGAATTATAAAAAAGATTATGGAGGATTATATGCCATACGTAAATATTAAAATTACAAAAGATAGTGCCTCATCAGAACAGAAGGCTCTAGTAATCAAGGAAGTAACAAACTTACTCGTTACAATCTTAGGTAAAAACCCTCAAACAACAGTTGTTGTAATAGAAGAAGTCGATACAGATAATTGGGGTATTGGTGGGGAGACTGTAACAGCCCGAAGAAAAAGAGAGGGTTGTTAATTTTTAAGATGGCGGCACAGGGATTTGAACCCCGGACACTGCGGATATGAGCCGCATGCTCTGACCACCTGAGCTATGCCGCCAGTAGTAGGATATGATATTTTTTTTTAAGAAAAAAATCAATAAAAATTAAAGACCCAGTGCCTTTCTTTTTTTCATTATATGTTCAATAATTAAATCAGCTGCCTTTACTGGATCTGGCTCAACGGCAAACTTAGCACCAAAGACACCTTCGAGACCATTTACAGCCAGATCAGTAATTTTTTTGCTACCAAGGATTGGCGGCATAACACCCAAAACTGTGTAAATACCACTTGCCATAACATAAAAGGCTATGGCTACAGCCTTCTCAGAGTACCATTCAGGGGCAGCACCAGCTATAGGTAGATCGCATATATCAACCCCCAGGGTATTAGCAAGGGCACTGGCTACAACAAGAATTCTTGAGTTATCAACACAGGAACCTATATGAAGTGATGGTGGTATACCTAAGGCATTACATACAGCCTTAAGACCTGCTCCTGCATACTCCTTCCCTTCGGGTACTTGCAGGCCTGCTTTACCTATAGCCACATTAGCACAACCTGTTGTAAGGACAAGTATATCGTTGCTGATCAATCTTTTTGCCAGCTCTACATGACCATAATCATGCTTAATTTTTGGATTGTTGCAACCTACTATTCCAACAGCTCCTTTTATATTTCCAGCCTTTATGGCATCAATCAGAGGATTTAAAGTACCCCCTAAGGCTTTAAGTATAGCCTCTACTGAAAAACCAGTCATACTCTTTACTTCTGCTACTGGTATATAAACTCTCTCTTTTCTTCTATTCTTAAAGTTTTCAACGGCAAGTTTTACTATCTTGAAGGCCTTTTCCTTTGCGTTTTCAGGTGTAAACTCTATATGCTCCATACCAGGAAATTTTGCCTTATCGGAAGTAGAAAACATAAGAGAGTGATAACATTTTGCTATCTCTCCTAGGGCTGGCATTATACATTGATAGTCAACAATCATTGCCTCAACAGCACCTGTTACAAGAGTTAACTCTGTCATCAAATGATTACCAGCCATAGGGATGCCTTTTCTCATAAGAAGCTCATTGCCTGTACAACAAAGACCAGCTAAATTAATACCTTTAGCACCATAGGATCTTGCTAAATCATTTAACTCTTTATCTTCAACTGCTAAAAAAACCATTTCAGAGACAACAGGGTTATGACCATGAACAAGAATATTAACATAGTCTTCCTTCAAAACACCTAAATTAAGAGCTGATACCTTTGGCTCAGGTGTGCCAAAAAGTATATCCGATACATAAGTCCCTATCATAGAGCCACCATAACCATCGGCAAGACTTGTTCTAACACCCTGTAGCAATAGGGAGACGTAATCATTATCAACGCCCATGTGACTTCTGTGCATAGACTCTGTAACCTCCCTGTCTATCCCTCGTGGTATGACATTTAACTTTCTCCAAAGCTCCTTTCTTTTCTCTGGAGCAAGGGCAATAAAAGAGAGCTCGCTTCTTTTCATACCAAAATCTTCCATCATAGCCAGAGCAAGCTCTTTTGCAATATCTTTTAAAGACTTGCCATCTACTGGAATATTATAAATCTTTGCGATATTCCTAAGTTTTTCTTCATCTTTAATCTCATAACCTCCTGCTTTGCCATCTCCTACCTTATACAAAACCTCTACTAAATCCCTTCCGTGATCTGAGTGAGAGGCTGAACCAGCAGCTATCATTCTTAAGAGATTCCTTGCTACCATGATCTCTGCATCGGCACCGCAGACCCCTTTTTGTGGTCCATCTCCAAAAGGATCAATCCTACAGGGTCCCATTGTACAGATTCGACAGGAAAGCCCAAGCTCACAGTATCCACAATGGGGCTCTTGAGCCTTTTTTCTATCCCATACAAGCTCTATATTCTCTTCTTCAGCCTTCTTAATTGTCTCTATTGCATCTTTACATATGGAAAACTCTTTATAATCTTTCATATCTACCTCCTTGATATCTCTTTAAGTGATCTTTCATAACTCTTCAAAAGACTATAACTATTTTCTTTTTTTTCCATTTTTTCTCTAATTCCAAGATATACAAGCTCTGCCATCTTCATTCCTTCCACATTCTCCATATAGAGATTAACATCATCATATATAAGAGCTCCTACCTTGCAAACAGAAACGCAAGCAGGGATATCTCCTTCATTTAAACGCAAAATACACTGATCACACTTGTGGGCAGCTAAGCGATTGTGAATATATCTATGGTATCTAATTACACCAAAGGGACAGGCCATAGCACACATACCACAATTAATACATCTATCAGGATTTATAAGTACAATTTCGTCATTATTAGCTCTATAAATTGCCTTTGTTATACAGGCATTTTCACAGGGAGCAGGGCTGCAATGCCTACATTTATTTGGAAGAGGCTCATTATCTTTAGTCTTTACAATATGTATTCTCGGTTTGGATAAAATTTCCTCGAAAATAGAGAAATTATCTTTTGATTTTGAATGAGCCAGTGCACACTGAAACTTACATTGCATACAGCCTACACATCTTTCTGGATTTATAATAACCGTCTTCATAACAGTACCTCCTAACTAAAACTTACTATCAAGTCGTGGTGTTACTGACAAAAATTCTTCAGGATCAGAAACTTTAGTGTCACCTCTTTTCACAAGATTTACATATATCCCTGCTTCTTCAGGGTTATTTAAAAAGGCCATACCTACAAGTACACCCTCTTTAATTGCAATCTTTCTTAACTGATTCTTTCCTTTATTCCAAAGAGAATATACCAAAACATTATCTCCTTTCAGAATACCTGCTGATATAAGATGAAAATCCCCCATCTTAAGGCTATTCATAGGCATAGCGCCAGGATAGGGAATATCTCTTCCTAAGATATTCAAGGCGCAGAAGTAGCCTTGTTCAACAGCCATAGGCCATATGGCGTTCATATATCTATCTTTTCGTACAATATCAAATGCCTCGATACAATCACCTATAGCATAAATATCTTTGTCTGAAGTTCTTAAATACTCATCCACTATAATTCCACTCTCACAGATAAGTCCTGCTTCCTTAGCTAAGCCGATATTAGCTCTTACCCCTTTACCAACTACTACAAGATCGCTAATTAGCTCTCTTCCATCTCTAAGATTAACCTTAGTTTTTCCGTCTATTTTTTCTACTTCAACAACATCAGATCTAAGCTTAAGGTCAATCCCCATCTTAATAAGCTCTTTTCCCACAATATTTCCTGTTTCTTCATCAGCCGTAACGGACAAAGGATAGGGAGAAGTTATTACCATTGATATTTTAATCTGTCTCTTAAAAAAGCCGTAGGCGGCCTTTATCCCTACATAACCACCACCTACAATAACTACAGATTCTCTAAGTTTTTTTTCTATCTTTTTTGCATCCTTTAGATACCTTAAGGTAAAGACATTTTTCTCTTCCTTACAATAGGTAGGATGGAGTGGATCGGCACCTATTGCCAATACTAACTTATCGTAGGCTATCTCCATTCCACTATCCAAGAGAAGGCTTTTTTTCTCTCTGTTAATTTTAACTACACTTTTGCCTGTCAAAACTGTTGCTCTACTTATCTTGCTTACTTCGGAAATGATAAGGTCCTTTTCTTCTAACTCTTTCCCCAAAAGATTGGTTAGGAGGCAACGAGAGTAGATATTGTCTTCATTAGTAATGGCGATAATATTATGGCCTTCAGAAAAATTAATGAGATTTTCTAAACAAGATAGGCCGCCTGCACTAAGGCCTACTATTACGATGTTCATATTATCTATTTAGCATTTTTTGAAAATTTGTCAAGAGCAGAATCATTTAAGCCTTTAAAACAGTTTTAACTATTAAAAGATAAAGAATGATAGGTGTATGCAATTTAAGTGATAGGTGATAAGTTATATGCAAAAGACGCAATCCCTTTACATGCCTGTGCCTAAAGGTATGGACCTTGATGCAATATTCTGCATAAAAACAGACAGAATTCTTAGGAATGATAACACAATAAGCTATAAAAAAGCCATATCATATATAGGAGGTGATGTCAGGGAAGATAGTAAAAATAACGTAAGGTATATTTGGTGAAAATAGGACATTGTTATTTTGACTTGACAGTTTTTTGGTTTTCTTACATTGATAGTGCTGCGTTTTTTAAAAATTTAAATCTTAAGACTTCTCAATTTGTGGATGAAAGATAATTATCTATGTTATTATAACTTTATGAAAATTGCTGTTATTGGTGGTGGTCTTGCTGGTTGTGAGGCAACAGATTTATTACTAAAAAACAATCTCTCTGTTGACCTCTTTGATATGAAACCAAAAAAACTTACTCCTGCCCATAAGATGCTTACTCTTGCTGAGCTTGTATGCAGTAACTCTCTAAAGACTATGAGAGAAAACCATCCTCAAGGGATGCTTAAAAAGGAACTCCTATTTTTGAAATCTCTTATACTTACTAAAGCATTACTTGCCAAAGTACCTTCTGGTGATGCCTTAGCTGTAGATAGAAAAATTCTATCAAAGCTTGTAACTGATGACCTGATGAAAAGAAAAAATCTAAAAATTATCAACCATGAAATGGAAAAGCTACCCGAAGGTTATGACTACTATATAATAGCCACAGGACCATTAACATCGGAAAAGTTTGTCAATTATTTAAGTCAAGATTTGTTAGGTTCAGATAGCCTATATTTTTACGATGCTATAGCACCTATAATTGATGCTGAAAGTATTGATAAAAGCAAAGTTTTTTATGGTTCAAGATTTAATAAGGGTGGAGATGACTACATCAATATTCCTCTTACTAAGGAGCAGTATTATTTATTTTTAGAGAGCTTACGAAAGGCAGAGAAGGTACCCCTTAGGGATTTTGAAGAACCTAAGTATTACGAAGGCTGTCTTCCCATAGAAGTATTAGCAGAGAGAGGAGACGATACCCTTGCATACGGACCTATGAAGCCTATCGGCTTTGATGAAAAAAAAATAGGCTTTAAGCCCTATGCTGTTGTGCAGTTAAGAAAAGAAGATAAGGAAGGCACTGCATATAACATAGTAGGTTTTCAGACAAAACTTACAATAAGGGAACAGGAACGTGTTTTTAAGCTCCTACCAGGCCTTGAAAGAGCTATTTTTTTAAGATATGGCTCTATTCATAGAAACACCTTTATTAACGCTCCCAATCATTTAAATATTACATTAAATATGAAAAATAACGAACAGGTATTCTTTGCCGGGCAGATAACTGGCGTTGAAGGATATGTTGAGTCGATAGCTACAGGTTTTTTATCAGCCTTTTTTTTAATATTAAAAATAAAGAAGATTCCCCCTATCTTGCCCTCGAGAAGGACTGCCTTAGGGGCACTACTATCTCACATTGAAAGTGAATTAAAACCCTATCAACCTTCTGGTTTGCATCTTGGGCTATTCTTAAAGGATAAATTACCAAAAAAACAAAGAGATAAGGCTATTCTTGAAAAAGAAGAGGAAGATTTTAATAAGTTTATGGAAAAAATTGATAAAATTATCTCTTTTTAATTATGCCTTCAAGCTCAGCTAAGTGCTGAAGAATAATATTCTTTTTGTTTGTGAGGGATAGCCACTTCTTATCATCGAACTTTCTGTAAGCCTCATTAATCTCTTTGTCTAATATCTCTATGTAACAAGACAAAGAGTTGTAAACACGCAATAACTCTTTATGGACTTCTTTAAGCTCTTCCTCTATCTTTTCCTTCTCTTCATTTATAAATTTTTCTACATCATCAAGATCTTCTTTTTTCTCAATATCATCATTCATTTTTTTCTTCCTTAGACTTTTTAGTACTTTCTTTGCTCTTTTCTATGAGCTCTAAGAGGTTCTTTTCTACTAAAAAGTTTATTGAACCTTCCTCAAATTTACCTGTCTCTTGATCTAAAGTACCTGCCTTTAGACCTGTTAATATTTCTAATGCTTCTGAAACATTTTCGATTGCGTAAATGTGAAATAAACCCTTCTCAATGGATTGACATACTTCCTCATTTAACATAAGATGCTGTACATTTGACTTTGGTATTATGACTCCAGACTCTTTTTGCTTAAAGCCTCTCTCTTTTATAACTTCAAAAAACCCCTCTATCTTTTCGTTTACACCACCAATTGGCTGAACCTCACCATACTGATTCATAGAACCTGTAACAGATATATATTGCTTTATAGGTATATTAGATATAGCAGAGATAAGGGCAACAACTTCTGCAATAGAGGCACTATCTCCTTCCACCATACCATAAAGCTGTTCGAAACAGATATTAGCACTAAAGCTAAGAGATCTTTTCTTACCAAACATGTTATTGAAAAAAGAGGAGATTATCATAGATGCCTTATCGTGAATCTTTCCACTTAATTTTGCTTCTCTGTCGATATTTATTATACCACCCTTGCCAGCATAAACAGTAGCAGTTATACGAGAAGGTCTACCAAATCTATAATCGCCTAAGTCATAGACAGATAGACCATTTATAACGCCTACTCTCATGCCCTCTGTGTCAATGAGTAAAATATCTCTCATCAACTGTTCTTGTATCTTCTTCTCAATCTTGTTGTGTCTCTCCCTCTTCTTATTTAATGCCTTAATAACATCTTCCCGTGAAACAATTGTCTTTCTTGAGTTTTTTGCAAAGTAGTTTGATTCTCTAACAATCTCAGCTATATCTTCGACTTTAATAGAAAGCCTCCTTTGATCATCAACCAGCCTGCCTCCCTGCTCTATAATCCTTTGAATTGCAGAATCATCAAAGGGTAGTAGTTTTTCTTTCTCGACAAGATGGTTTATATAAAAGGCATAGGATGCTTCTCCCTTATCATCCCACAAAATATCTCCTTGAAAATCGACTTTAACTTTAAAGATTTTTGAGAACTCCTCGTCATAATTAAAAAGTATGTAATATATTAAAGGATTACCTATTATTATAATCTTAACATCAAGAGGTATCGGCTCGGGCTTTAGTGTTCCTGTCGAGATTCTATAGGGCTCCATTGGGTCTTCTATGCGTATCTCCTTATTCTTAATTGCCCTTTTTAAGACGTCATAGGAAAAGGGGTTTTTAAAAACATCTATAGCATCAAGTATTAAATAGCCACCATTGGCCTTATGAAGTGAGCCAGATTTTATTAAGGTAAAATCCGTTAAAGCCATTCCCATCTGAAATCGATACTCTATCTTACCAATAAGATTAAAGGCATTTGGGTTTGTCTCATGTATAACAGGTCTTCCTACCTCGCCAGATCTATCAATTAAAACATTTACCTTATATCTAACGAAAGAGGGTTCGGGCTTTAAGAATCTAAAAGCCATATTGGCAGGAACAGGAAGCTCTGCCTGTTTGAAGTCTTCTAAGTTGTTTAGTATATCTTCCTGAACATCTTGTAGATAATTAATAATTTTTTGGTTAAGACCAAATCTCTCTTTAAGATCTTCTATATGGTAGGAGATGTTATTGAAAACAACCCTTTTTTCTAACTCTTGTAGATTTTTTCTTGTCTCTTTTTCCGCCTCTTTTACAACTTTTATTGCCTCTTTTAATCTATTTTGAAGTACCTTTATCTTTTCTTGAATTGCCTTTTTCTCAGCCTCAGAGAGTTTTGAAAACTTCTCTTCATCAAGAACCTCATTGTCTTTAACAGGAAGAAAGACAAAGCCCTCTGCTCCCTTTTCTAAGATAAAGCCCCTTCCTTTAGCCTCACTATTTAGTGTTTCAAAAACCTGTCTGTCAAACTCTTGAAATTTTTCTATTATCTGCGCCTTTTCTTGTTCATATTCTTTAGATTCAAAAACCTTTGGTATCTCTTTTCTTAAAGATTCTATTAACTCATCCATCTCCTTGGCGAAAAAAACTCCGTAACCCTTTGGAAATTTAAGGTAGATAGGGCAGTCTGGCTCTTTAAAATTGTAAACATAGACATAATCTTCAGGCTCTTTCTCTGAGAGAGCCTTTTGTTTTGTTATTTCTGATATAAGCTGATGTTTTCCTAAACCTGGCTCTCCCAAAACAAAGATATTGTAGCCATCTGATTCGATATCAAGACCAAACTCAATGGCCTCTATGGTTGTTTTCTGAATGTCAAAGAAGACTTGTTTGTTTAGTTCCTTGCCTTTGGATGAAAAAGTACTCTTTCTTGTAACATCTTTTAACCCAAGCTTTTCCATTTTTCTCCTAAACATCTAAATTTTTTACTTCCCAGGCATTCTCTTCTATAAACTTTCTTCTTGGCTCGACCTTCTCTCCCATTAGCATGCTAAATATATCATCAACTATAACCTCATCTTCTAACATTACCTTTCTAAGAACCCGTGTCTCAGGATTCATAGTAGTTTCCCAGAGTTGAGAAGGGTTCATCTCTCCAAGTCCTTTGTATCTTTGAATATACACACCTTTGTTACCAATATCAAATATTTTTTCGAAAATCTTAAGGGGACTCTTTGTCTCAAATATATCATCAGATAAAATAGTGTACGGTGGCATTCCAAGTTTTTCTTTTAATAGTCGAATAACTCCTCTCATCTCTTTTAGATCGGCAGAGGTGTAAATATCCCTTGAGATTATTGTATTATAAACTTTAAGATTTCTCTCGGTAGTTATTTCAACAAAAAAGCTTTCGTGTTCAAAATCTTTTTTCACATCACCAATCTTAATGTAGCCATAGCCTTCTTCCATATACTCCTTTATCTTTCCTATCTTTTCGTTAAAACTCTCTTCACTTTTAAACTCCTCCTCATTAGCAAAGAGAAAATATGCCTTCTCTAAAACCTTTGGATCAATATTCTTTTTCTCCAAAGCTTCGGCTAATCTTTTCAGGTTAACAAGCCTTTTTAGGAAGGCTAACTCGTTTCTTCCCTTAATCTCAGAACTTCCCCTAATAGCAATCTTGTCTAAAGCTAAGTCAACAATTGTCTCCTCTAAATCCTTCTCATCTTTTAAATACTTCTCAAAATTATCCTTCTTAATTCTGTACAAAGGTGGTTGAGCAATATATAGATAGCCCTCTTTTATTAGATGGGTCATTTGTCTAAAAAATAACGTTAATAATAGTGTTCTTATATGAGAACCATCTACATCAGCATCGGTCATAATTATTATCTTCTTATACCTTATCTTTTCTTTTTCGCCATTTTCCTTTCCACCTATGGAAACGCCTAAGGCAGAGATTATAGCCTTTATCTCTTCACTACTTAAAACCTTATCAAGGCGCGATTTTTCAACGTTTATTATCTTACCCTTTATAGGTAATATGGCTTGAAACTTTCTATTTCTACCTTGTTTTGCAGACCCCCCTGCTGACTCTCCTTCCACTATAAAGATCTCACTTTTGTCAGGGTCCTTTTCCTGACAATCAGCTAATTTCCCTGGTAAGGTAAGGTCTTCTAAAGCAGATTTTCTTCTTGCTAATTCTTTTGCCTTCTTAGAGGCCTCTCTCGCTCGTCTTGCCTCTAAAGCTTTAATTATTATAATTTTTGATATATTTGGATGTTCCTCAAAGAAGCTATTTAGACCCTCATTTACAATACTCTCAACGATCCCTTTTATTTCGCTGTTGCCAAGCTTAGTTTTTGTTTGGCCTTCAAATTGAGGGTTAGGCATCTTAACACTAATAATTGCTGTAAGACCTTCCCTAATATCATCACCTGTTAAGGTCTCTTTTCCATCTTTATTTAGCCCTGTTTTTATAGACTGACTATTTATGGTCCTTGTAAGGGCTGATTTGAAACCCATTAAATGGGTTCCACCTTCTATTGTATTGATACTATTAACAAAACTAAAAATTGTCTCGTTATATCCTGCATTGTACTGTATAGCAACCTCAACAGATATATCATCCTTATCGCCTTTTAAATAAATAACTTCATCAAAGAGCACTTCTTTATTCTTATTAATATGCTTTACAAAGGCGATAATTCCTCCTTCATAACAAAAACTTTGTTCCTTGCCTGTTCTCTCATCCTTTAACCTAATACATACTCCAGAGTTTAAAAAAGATAACTCTCTAAACCTTTGAGCAAGGATATCATAACTAAACTCTGTTGTTTCAAAAATCTCGCTATCGGGAATAAATCTTACAGTTGTTCCTGTCCTATCAGTAGTACCTGTTACCTCAACATCTCTTTTAGGAATACCTCTCTCATAACACTGATAGTAAACCTTACCATCTCTTCTTACTTCTACCTCCAAAAACTCTGAAAGGGCATTAACGCAGGACACACCAACGCCATGTAAACCACCAGAAACCTTATAGCTCTTTCCGTCAAACTTTCCACCTGCATGTAAGGTTGTTAAGACCGTCTCTAATGTAGATAAGGATGTTTCTGGATGTATCTCTACAGGTATACCTCTACCATCATCTTCCACTCTAATACTGCCATCCATGTGTATAGTTACAACAATATTTTTACAATAACCTGCTAATGCTTCATCAATACTATTATCAACAACCTCATAGACAAGGTGGTGTAGCCCTTGAGAAGATGTACTACCTATATACATAGCTGGTCTTTTTCTAACTGCCTCAAGACCTTTTAAAACTGTGATACTACTAGCATCATACTTTTCTTCTAACTGTATCTCACTCATAAAGAAAAATTTCTCCTTTTCTAATCTCAAAATCTGCTTTAGCAACTCTTTGATTCATCATAATGAAGCTTTGCAAATCTATTTTGGACAAAATATTAAGAGCACTTTCTATTCTCTTATTATCCCATTCAGAGTTAAAATCGTCAATAAGCATTATTGAGCTGTAATTTTTTATTTTACTCAAAACAGAGATAAACATTATAAAAATTAAACTTTTTATCTCTCCAACGGAAAGGTATTTTTTATCATCTTTTAAAAAAATTATGTCATCTCTGTCTCCACGACGTATCTTAACAGTAAAATCAGGTAAGGACATTTCTTTTTTCATTTTATCAAAACTATCTTTTATCTCCTCTAACAATCTCAATCTATAAGTATCAACAATTTTTTTATATTTAAAGATGATATTTTCAATGATTTTTCGTTCTTTGTCTTCCTTTGATATTAATAAACTTCGCCTTGATTTTATCAACATTTTATAAACTAATAGAAATTCATTTCCATAGAGGTAAAGGCACATCCTATCTATTAGTTTTTTTCTGTAGAAACTAAAATTTTTAAAATAAAAAAGGACGTCGCCACCTAATAAGAAAGTATATAGAGATATTTTTTTTCTATACGGTTTTTCGTCAATAAAAAAGCTTCTTTTATTCCTTGTTAGTTTAAAAGATATAGTGTTTTCAATGCCATCATCACTTAATATACCTTTAACATAAGAGAAATCCTTTTCAAAAAAAATATTATCCTCTAAACTTTTTCTAAAGCTTCTCCTATTGAATAGAATGTAGATGGCCTCTAAAAAATTTGTTTTTCCTTGACCGTTTGTACCAAAAAAGATATTAGTAGTATCGTTTAGAGCTATATTAGCAGACTCTATATTTCTGAAATTGCAAATTTCAATATGTTTTAAATACATCTAAAGTTTAATGGGCATAACAACGGCTTTGTAGTTTTCATCTCCTGATATCAAAACAGCCCTATTTGAATCTTTAATGGACATTTCTATCTTTTCAGACTCAACATTTGAGATAGCCTCAATAAGATACTGAGCATTAAAGCCAATATCTAAACTTTCTCCGTCATATATATGATCAATCTCATCTTCACCTTCACCTAACTCTATATTGACACTTTTAATGGATATAACATCTTGTTTTAGTGAGAACATAACTCCTTTTGTATTTTCTTCTGTTATTATAAGAAGTCTCTGAAGACTTTCTAATATTTTGCTTTTATCTATATAGGATTTAAAGGGATTGTTTAGTGGTAAAACCTCTATGTAGTTAGGAAATTTTACTTCTCTTAGCCTTGTAATAAAGGTTGTATCATCGCTTTCAAAACTTGCATAGTTATCCTCAATAGAAATAAATATTGTATCTCCTTCTTCTTGGGAAAAGATCTTAATAATTTCTGCAACACCCTTTTTAGATATAAGAGTATTTTCTATTATATCTTCAAAGGGAAACTCGTAGAAACAAAGCCTGTAGGAATCAGATGCAACAAACCTTAGCTTTCCATCTAGTTTGTGAATATAGACACCATTTAGGCTAAGCCTTGATTCATCAGGATATATGGCGTAGTCAACCTTATTAAGAGCTTTTATGAAGTCTGCTCTTTTTAAGGCTATCTTTTTGTCTGAAGAGGGTCTTTTTATAGCTGGAAAATCTTCAGGTGATTGAGAAAAGAGCTTGAAAGAGGATTTACCTGATTTTATGGATAAATTTTTTTCTTCTTGGCTTATTGTAATAGACTCACCAGAAAGGCTTTTTATTATCTCAAAGAACTTTTTAGAGGGGACACAGATGGTACCCTTATTTTCTATATTTCCTGATGATGTGGCTATGATGGAGTTATCTAAGTTAGTCGCCTTTATAGTGATTTTGTCAGTGGCATCAATAAGTATATTATTTAGGATAGGCATTGTAGTTCTTTTTTCAGATACGCCCTGTACTTTTTTTAAAGATTTTAAGATTTCCTCTTTTCTTACTATTACTTTCATTATTTACTCCTTATGTGGTAGATGTTAGTAGTTTATGTTAATTTGTTGATAAATATATATATCTTCTTGTTATTAATATAAAAAAGTATGTGCAAAAAATGTTCATAAAAAAAAGTTTGTCAACGTTAAAAAGTAGTTTAAAAAATTTGTTAATACTTTTTCAACAGATTTTCAATATACTCCACTTGTTTTCTAAAACCCTCATTTTCTTCAATATTTTTAGTAACTTTATTAATGGAATGGATAACTGTTGAGTGATCCTTACCTCCAAACTTATTTCCAATCTCCGATAAGGACATATCTATGTATTTTCTACAGAGGTATATGGCGATATGTCTTGCTAAGGCGATCTTTTTTTGTTTTTTTTGTGATTTAAGTTCAGTAATTTTGATTTGGAAACAGTCACAGACAGCCTTTTGAATAGATTCAACTGTTATTATAGAATCTTCTTTTGGGAGATGGTCTGCTAATATCTCCTTTGCTAAGTTAAGATTTAATTTTTTCTTTGTAAGAGAGGAGTATGCTAATAACTTTGTTAAAGCCCCTTCCAACTCCCTTACATTATTGTTTATATTTGAGGCAAGAAAAGTAATAATGTCATCAGGAAGAGATAAGTTGTGATAGGCAAGCTTGCTTTTAATAATGGCAACTCTTGTTTCATACTCAGGTGGTTGAATATCAACTATAAGTCCCCATTCAAATCTATTTCTTAACCTCTCATCAATATTTTGAATCAACTTGGGGTACTTATCACTTGTAATAACAATCTGTTTCTTCTTTTCATATAAGCTATTAAATACAGAAAAAAACTCCTCTTGAGTTGATTCTTTTCCTGCTATTAACTGGACATCATCAACTAAGAAGAGGTCAATATTACTAAATTTATCTTTAAAATCATTCATTTTATTAAACCTGATAGAGCTAATAAACTCATTAACAAACTTCTGGGATGGACAATATAATATATTAATATTACTATGCTTTTGATAAACGGCATGTCCAATGGCCATAATAAGATGTGTTTTTCCCAAGCCAACATTGCTATAAATTAGAAGAGGGTTATACTGATTTCCAAGGTTATTAACTACAGCATTCGCTGCTGCATTTGCAAACTCATTAGAAGGACCAGTTATAAAATTTTCAAAGGTATATCTTGGAATTAAAGAAGGGTGGAGCTTCTGTTGAACAGGTTCTTTTGTACCAGATATTTTTTCTGTTGAAATAATAACTTTAATAGGCTTTTCTAAAAGAGAAAAGAAGATTCCTTCAATGGTAGGAAGGTAATTTTCATTTACCCAATCTCTAAAAAAGTCATTAGGTGTAGTTAATTGTATACTATCATCATTCCAATTGGAGATATTCATTGGTTCTAACCATATTGCTATGGTTGATTCATCAAAAAAATCTTTTGAACGTTCCAGAAACTTTTTCCAGAGACTTGTCATAACCATAGGTTATCAATTTACCAAATAAAATACCATTATTCAAGAAACAAATTGTCAGGGGTCAGGTCTTTATTTTTGATCAGCTGTCAATAAATTACTAATTTTTATGAAAATGTTAAAGTTGAGAAACTACTTTCTTTTGTTAACAAAAATTAATCTAATTTCTAAAGGGGTTTATTAACAACAAGGTTTATGTAACTTAGAAGGGACATCCCTATCTTTATTACTTCTTAGACAATTTAAGTTTTTTTACCACTGACTCAACAGCATCGGCAACTACTCTCGGTACCCGTTTATCAAAGGGAGAGGGAATTATATAATCTTCATTTAACTCTGATGGTTTAATCAGGTTTGCTATTACCTGTGCGGCAGCCAACTTCATCTCATAGGTAATCATTTTTGCACGGGAATCCAATAATCCTCTAAAAAATCCGGGGAAACAAAGGACATTGTTTATCTGGTTTGGATAATCGGATCTACCTGTTGCAATAACCTTTGCATGTGGCTGTGCCTCCTCAGGCATGATCTCTGGTATAGGGTTTGCCATAGCAAAGACTATGGCATCCTTTGCCATATTCTTTATATCTTCTCCTGTTAAGAGCCCTGGGCCAGAAGTACCCATAAATATATCGGCTCCTTTTATTGCTTCGTGTATGGAGCCCTTAATTTTTTTACCATTTGTAATAACAGCAAGTTCATCTTTATACTTATTCATCCCTTCTTTTCGACCTTTGTAGATGGCTCCTTTACTATCACAGACAATCACCTTTTTAGGATCGACTCCTGCTTTTATTAATAGCTTTACACAGGCTATTCCTGCAGCGCCTGCCCCTGATGTTACGATTTTTACCTTATCTATATCTTTTTTTACTATCTTCAGTGCATTATAGAGCGCAGCAAGGGCAACAACTGCGGTTCCATGTTGATCATCATGAAAGACTGGGATATCAAGCTCATTTCTAAGCCTTTCTTCAATCTCAAAACAGCGGGGAGCTGAGATGTCTTCTAAGTTTATACCCCCAAAGACAGGAGCTATCTTTTTTGTTATATCAATAATTTCTTCTGTATCTTTTGTATCAAGGCATATTGGAAAAGCATCTACATCGGCAAATTGTTTAAAAAGCATAGCTTTGCCTTCCATAACAGGTAAAGCTGCCGAAGGACCAATATCGCCGAGACCTAATACAGCTGTACCGTCTGTAAGAACTGCTATAGTATTACTTTTAATAGTGTAATTATAAACATGGTCAGGATTTTTATAAATATCCATACATACTCTTGCAACACCAGGTGTATAAACCATAGAAAGGTCATCTCTATTGTTAATAGAGTGTTTAAGTTTTATAGCTATCTTTCCACCTTGATGTATGGCAAAAGTTCTATCAATTACATGTTTAATCTTGACACCAGAGATCTTTTTTAACTCTTCTATAATCTGATGTATATGTTCGGTGCTGGCTGCAGCAAAATTAATATCCCTAGTTATAGTATTTTTACCTATTTTGTATATATCAATGGAACCAATATCTCCACCTGCTCCTCCTATGGTAGAAGTAATCTTGCCAAGCATCCCTACAATATTAGGATATTCAATCCTTAAGTTTGCACTAAAACTTGGAGTTGCTTTTGGAGTCATAGGTACCCCCTTTTATGTTAACTTAATAATATGTAAATGTACGAAAAGTAGTTTAATACTAGATCTTAACAAACTTTTAAATCTAACGTATATGTTCAAAAAACATAATCGATGAAGATAGAACTTAATTATATATGTCTTTAGATTCGACTCTTAGAATCACAATCTGTTATAGGAGTAGGATTATTTTAAGCATTATAGTTAAAACCAACTATCTAATAGCTAATCTTTATTGGCTGTTATATTTTTAATTTACCATTTTTAAGGTAAAGTTACAACTAGCAAATGGAAGGTCAACAAACTTCACTGTTTGAACCCAAAGGGTGAGTTCAAAGTTTGTAGTATAATAAGCTTGGAGCTGTGAAAAGAACTTGCGGAGAGAAAAAATGACCTTCCCTCTATCGGCAAATTAAACCCAAGTTGAGTCCACAATGGTACTTGTCAAGAAAATTGTGACATCTTCGCAAATCTACTATTAAAAATCTGCCTAAGTTCATAAAATATACTCCTTGATACACTTAATGGCTTCTTCCATCTGCCCTGTATATCTGTAGCCCTTCAGGATATTTCTTTTCATATCCACCACGAAGAGATTCAAATTTTTTGACTGCTTCTCCAAAATCACTGATTAATTTTATCTTAGCCAATGCTAAGTATAAAGCTAACACAATTTTATTTTGACATCCCTTCTGGTTAATCTTGGTGTTTTCAACAGCGCCTTGATGAATGATGCCGTATATAAATTCAAAGCTTTATGAAGAACCAAAGCAAATCTTTTTTGTTCAAACATTAATCTACAAAATTCCCACAATTTTGACTTATCTAAGAAAACTGTTAAAATCTTAATTAAAAGGGGTTAACACTTAAATGAGTACCTTAAAAGATTTAATAGAGGAAGAAAAAAGGATCAAAACACTTTTGGAAGAAGAAAGGCGTAAAGTTGCCGAATATTTATCAAATAAAAGAAAAGAGACAGATGATAATTTGAAAATTTATGAGCAAGAGCTTACCCAAAAGATCAGAATGGAGGTAGAGCAGGCAGAAAAAGATTACAGAGAACAATTAGAATTAAAAATAGATAGACTAAAATCAATAGAACAATCTCTCAGTAATTTTGATGAAAAAAGCTTAATTGAACTTGCAAGCAAATACTACAGGTTAATAATTAAGGTATGATCGTACCAATCTCTAAGATTCAGATAATAGGGCCCCTTGAGCTTTTTGCGGAAGTCATAGATTTTCTAAAAATAAGAAAAATAATACATCCCGAAAGAGAGATAGAGAGCTTCTGTGGCGATTTAAAAGTTTTTTTAAAGAATTATAGCTCCAGTGAAGAGATTGTGAGGGAGAAAATTTTCTATGAAAGTCTTAAAAGAAGGGTGGAGAACTTTTTGGAGATATCAAGAGATGTAACATTAATGGAGAGGGAAGGATTAAATATCGAAGATATTAATGTTAATTATGAAGAGATTGAGAAAGACACCAACTTCTTGAAAAATTACATAAAAAAGATAGAAGAACTTGAGAAAAAGAAAGAAGAGATAGAGCTTTATATAAAATTTTTGAGTTTAGCAAAGGCATCCTTTGAAGATGTTTTGGATCTTACAAGCCTTGAGATTACAGGATTGCTACTAAAGAATGAAGAAAATGCTGAGAGATTAAGAAAAATCTTAGAAGAGAAGGGCAGGGGGCTTTATAAAATCATAACAAAAAAAGATGAAAAGAATAACGTAATAAGCATTATTATCTATCCTAAAGAGGTTAAGGAAGAGCTAAAAAGGTATCT
>FMJZ01054432.1_pt1 | contig 31120 bp, 32 predicted proteins | sample 1987881 | NCBI WGS metagenome assembly FMJZ01 (sample SAMEA4378227, study PRJEB15110) | soil metagenome | biome: soil; feature: Field; material: Soil | place: India | collected 2015-03-11 | depth 0 m
AAATGAAGCACAAGAAATCGAGGTATCTTTTTATGATGTTGTTGGAAATTTAATTATTAAAAGTGAAACAAGTGTTAATAAAGGAGTTAATGTAATTGACTTTTGCGAAATTTCTAATAGGAGAGTAGCAAATGCAGATATTTTTGTTCATTTGACAAACGGGTGGTTGCGTAAAATTATCTTTGTTCCAATCATAAAATGAATCTGATGGAAATATTTATTGGTACATCGGGTTGGGCTTTTCCAAATTGGGTTGGAATTTTATATCCTGAAGGACTACCTCAAAAGAAATGGTTAAACTATTACTCTCAGGTATTTAATTGCGTAGAAGTCAACTCTACTTTCTATCGTCTTTTTAAATCTGATACTTATCGAAATTGGATGCAATCGGTAGGGGAGAATTTTAAGTTCATTTTGAAAATCCCTCAAGAAATTTCTCACAAGAAAAAGCTAATAAATTCGCAAAAAGATTTAGATATTTTTTTTGATAACATTGAAATTTTAAAACCGAAAATTGGACTGTTACTCTTGCAATTGCCACCAAATTTCAATACACCGATTGAAATTTTGACTGAAATAATTGCTTTAATTCGTTCAAAATATCCAGTTGGGGTTGAATTTCGAAATTATTATTCCAAATCCGAAGTGGTTTTAAACATGTTAATTGAAAATAATATTTCCTTTGCTAACCCAGATTCGCCAAAGCAACCCTTATCAATTATTTTAACAAATAAAACTTTGTACCTTAGGCTTCATGGGAGAATTTCTTTACATAAATCTTCCTACGAAGAAACTGAACTCAAAGAAATTGCTGAAACTATTATTTCTTTGGAAGATAGAATAAAAACTGCTTTTGTAATATTTAACAATGGAATACTTGGACATTCTATTCCGAACGCTATCAAACTTCAATCACTTTTGAGCTTGGAAAATACCAAAACTACATTTTTACCCAGACATTCCCAAGGATTGGGTCTGTAGTGTTGTGTGAGAGTAGTGCTTGAATTGTTTTTGAGGTTAATGTAATACCTGCGGGAACAAGTTTTAAACCTGAATATGTGTAAACATCTCTTGAAACAACGAGTCCCTCTTTAAGTTCTTTTAAAGTAATGGGTTTCTCGAGCAGACTTCCTTCAAGTTCCCTATATTCTAGTAGGAATTGTTCAAAGAAAAGAACAACTTTGGGGTCGTATAATCTCCGAGAGGCTTGTTTTAGTGCTTCAAGGGCGTCGTCTGCAGAAAGTCTTTTGAAAAAACGTAGCTCTTCAAAATCTAATGCAACCCTTATAATTCGTGAAGCAGCAGGGATTTGCCAAGATTGCAATTTCAAAGGTATGCCGCTACCATCAAAATTTTCCCAAATATGAAAAATGAATTTTGCAACATTTTCGAAAGTACCTATATTTTCAAGAAGTTCTTTTGTTTTCATAGGAACTTGACACATCAAAGGATTTGTTGGGGCTCCATCCGTAAGTACAGGTTTCTCAAGATATTCATCAGGCAAAGATAATTTTCCCAAATAAACTAAATAAGAAGCAAACTCAATGTCTTGTAACTCTTCCTCGCTAAAATTACCTGTTAATTTAGCAATCCAAACAGATGATTTAGCAACTCTTTTCAAAATTTCTGCTACGAAGGGCATTTTTAGCTTAATAAAGCGTATTGTTAGTTGTTTTGTATCGTTAATTTGTTTTTCGAGGGCAGAAGCTAATTCTTTAAGTAATTTATTCTCTTCCTCCACTTTTCGCTTAAGTCGTAAAACTCTAATACCTGCTCTAAGTCTGGCTATAAACTCATCATATTCAATTGGCTTATTAATAAAATCGTCAACACATTCCTCCAAAGCTTTTATTTTTAATTGCTTATCGACATAACCAGTAATTAGAATAAAATAAATGTTTTTCAATTTCGGGTAATTCCGGACTTTTCTACACAATTCCAAGCCATTAATTTCTGGTATATCATAATCTGAAATAATAATATCAATATTATTCTTTTGAATTAATTCCCAAGCTTCGTTTCCTTTAAATGCGATAAGAAATCCAGCATTAGGAAAGCTTTTAGAAAGAATAGCCCTAATGTTTGAAATGGTAGCTTTATCATCATCTACGACAAGAAATGTTAGATTTTCCATCTCCACACTCATTCTTTAGTATAATTTTTCAGAATTTCCTCAGAACTAATATTTTTAATTAGTATAGTAGTTCTTCTATTTGTAAAATCGAAAGGATTTTCAATATTTTTCAATTTTTTGTCTGCAAAACCAGTAACTCTGATTATTTGCCCTTCCCATAGTCCATTTTCTTCGAGCACCTTGCGTGCCGCGTTAGCCCTATCGGAAGACAATTCCCAATTTGTGTATGCAGATGCTTTGGAATATTGGCGGCTATCTGTGTGGCCCTCCACTTCGACATAATTAGGCAACTTACCAATCTCCATTGCTAAGGTAGCCAGAATTTCTTTTGCTTCAGGTTTTAACCTGGCACTTCCGACTTCGAAGAATACAGATTCTTTTGTTTCAATTAGTTCTATTCTCAAGCCTTCCTTGGTGAGCTCGAAATGTATAGATGAAATAAGTTCATTTAACTTGGAATTTTTTGCAGCACTTTGCTGAAAAATTTGTTTAATTTCTTCGGCTATTGCTTTAACTCTTTCAACAGCTTTTATGCTATCTTGAATAGACCTTTTTCTTAACTTTTCTGATACTTTTTCTGCAAGAGTATCTTGTTGTTCAGGTGGTAAAAAGAAAACGAATTGATTTTTCTCTTTTCCTTCGCCTTTACCAGTTTCTGGATTTTCAAGAATATCAATTTTAACGGGAACAGTTCTTTTACCAGTGATAAAATTAAAAGCCCCAGGGTCTTGAAAATAAGAAGAAACCATTTGTCTGATTTGTTCACTTTGCCCTAAAATCCACAAAACAATGAAGAAAGCCATCATAGCTGTTACAAAATCGGCATAAGCAACTTTCCAAGAGCCACCATGGGGGGCATGAGCATGATGCCCCTTTATCTTTTTTATTATTATCGGTTCTTCTTTATGCTTTTTTTCTTCTTCAGACATATTTTCTCCCACTTTTACCTTGCTTGTTTAATTGCTTGCTCGGTCTCCTGGAAACTTGGTCGATTTTCAGGGTCGATAGAGCGTCGGCCATATTCTACTGCGACAGAGGCAGGTGCTCCTTTGGCAAATGCTAGCAACGCAGCTTTGATAGCTTGAAAGTATTTTAACTCTTTTTGCACTATTTTGCTCATAATCGATGCAGTTGGTCCAATTACTCCATAGCACATTAAAACTCCTAAAAAAGTTCCAACCAGGGCAGCAGCAACATGGTGACCCACAGCTTCTGCTCCTTCATTAACGGAAGCCATCGTAACGATGATACCCATAACAGCAGCAACAATTCCTAAACCAGGGAAAGCTTCGGCAAGGGTTTGTAATGATTGTGCTGGTACTTGCTCTTCTTCAAATATATTTTCAATATCAATGTCCATTAATTCTTCTAAGTCGTGGGCTGGGACACCTCCACTTAACACAACTTTTAATGTGTCTGTAAGAAATTCTACTGCTGGTTTGTTTGCAATAAATGTAGGGTATTTCGAAAAGATTGAACTTTGTTCCGGGTTTTCGATGTGAGACTCAATTGCGATTAATCCCTCCCTTTTGGCAAATTGGAACAATTCATACAACAATTGCAATAATTCGATGTATGCAGTTTTATTCACTTTCGCCCCTTTGATAGTTCCCAAAGTTCCAGAGATAATTCTCTTTAATACCGGGAGGGGATTAGCAATCAAAAGCGAACCGAGCGCAGAACCTCCGATTATAATGTACTCTGCCGGAACTATCAAAGCCAAGGGGTTACCGCCAGCAACAATTAATCCACCAATAATGGAAACAAATACAATCACTACCCCAATGATAACAAACATCTTACACCTTTATTTAGTTTTCTTATTTATTTCTTTGATAATCTCTTTGTTACTAGGGTCAATAGAAACTGCCTTCTCAAAATAGAATTTAGCTTTTTCTAGGTCGTTTAATGCCTCGTATATCAAACTTAAATGGAGAAACGGTTCGGGACGCGAATTGTCGATTTCAATTGATTTTTCAATATATTCCTTTGCTTTAGTATAATCACCAATTTTATAAAAATACCATCCGTAAGTATCCAAAAAATTTGGGTCGTTTGGTCGGATTTTTATTGCATCCTCGATTAACATTTTAGCATATGCCAAATTTGTGTCTCTAACTATTAAGGAATAGGCAAAATTGTTCATAATAATGGGGTTAATAGGGAATAATTCTAAACTTTTGAAGTAGCAAGAATCGGACTTTTTCCAGTCTTCCATTTCTGAATAAATCCAACCCAAATTTAGGTAAGGTTGATAATCATTCGAATCTAAAGATATGGATTTTTTGAACATTTCTTCAGCAAGTTCGTATTGATTATTATTAGCATAGAACTCACCAAGAACGTTATAGTAATTTGGAACATCGAAAAATTTATATTTAAAACTTTGAAATTTAATAATTGCTTCTTTTTTCTTTTTCAGATTATAGTACAAAAAGTATGAAGCTTGAATGAGTAACTCCAAATTGGTATTTTCATTGTTTAAGATTTTTTTGCAAAAGAAGTATGAATTAGTTGTATCCTCCAATGCAAAGTAAATTTGAAGGAGTTTAAAATCGAAACGATAATCATCGGGGAAATTTTTTATGAGATAATCACAAAATGTTTTTGAAAGTTCTTGGTTTGTTGAGTCGATACTTTTGATTTTTGGTTGGAAAATTTCGACATAAGATAAAATGTTGTCAATGGAGGATTTCTTTGAGAATTCTATAAATTTGGAAATTGCTTTTTCGAATTCCTTTCGTTCTAAAAGAATCGTAAAATATATTTTTAAATAAAATGGGTCTAAGCCCTTAAAATTATCAGATTTACTAAATATTTTTTCTAATAAAACAATCTGATTTTCAGTGTCTGCTTTAAGAAAATAGTAGTAAAACAATTGGGAATTAATAAAATCTAGGTTGGAAGGGCTATCGATCTTTTTCAGAAAATTAATTGATGATAAAAAAGTTGTATCAATTTTGTCAAGAATTTCCAAATGAAGTTTAATGTCATTTTGAGTTATGTTTTTCTGCTTAATTTTTATGATTTTATTGGAAAAGTAACTAGCTTCTTTGTATTGTTCCCTAGTTAAAAGGGTCCAGGCAAGTAGTTCAATACATGGGATGAAATTGGTATCGAGCAAAAATGATTTGAATGCATAGTCGAATGCCAAGGTATACTTTTCAATCCAATAAAAATTTCTTGCAAGAGCAAAAAGAATAACCTTAGAAGTGTCGAATCGAAGTGCATCTAGTAAATCAACTATTGCGTGATGATACAAGCCCAATTGCTCATTTTTCGAAGCGTTTACTATTAGGTCAATAAGATAGTCTTTTTTTATGTATCTAATTGTATTTGAATCCAGCTTGTTTGCATTACAATAAAGTTCAAACACATTTGAATAAAATGTAGAACTATCGATGATGTTTTTCTCGGTGGTGCAACCATTAAAACAAATTAACCCAAGAAAACAAAGTAAAAATATTGCTGCAAAATTTCTCATAGAAAATTTCAAGTATGTGTAATATAAAATTATGAAAACTTTTTTTAAATAAAAAACCTACCAAATTTCTGGCAGGTTTAAAATGAAAATGGATTTAAAGGTTATTTTAAATAAGCCCAGCTTCTTTCAAAACTGAAGTTATTCCTCTTTTGTCAATTGTTTTAATAGCTTGAGTGGATAATCGAAGTCTAATCCATCTCTTTTGCTCGGGTATCCAAAATTTTTTCCATTGAAGATTTGGCAAAAACCTCCGTTTTGTCCGGTTATTGGCATGAGAAACATTATTTCCAATTAAAGGTTTCTTAGCAGTTATTTTACATTTTCGCGACATAATTTACTCCTTAAAAAAACAAAATTACAAAATTTTCAGCTAATTGCAAAACCAGAAAGGTTTTGGGTTATTTAACATTTGGTTTTTCGAAATTTATTTTATAATTTTGCACTTGAATTATGGAGAGGTGGCCGAGCGGCTGAAGGCAACGGTTTGCTAAACCGTCGTAGGGGTAAAACTCTACCGCGAGTTCGAATCTCGCCCTCTCCGCAAACTTCAAGCACAAGCACTCTCTAAATTTTCAGCCTTTAATTACCACAAGTGGTTTTGATTTTGCCACTGGTGTGGCTACATTTAAATTCTTAACAATATTAACAACCATATCTACATCTTTGTAGGCATTTGGAGCTTCTTCAGCAATGGAACCTAAACTTGGTGTTTTAATTACTATGCCTTTTTTCTCTAATTGTTCTTTTAAAGAAATTGGATTTATTTCGTTTTTAGCCTGAGTACGGCTCATTAATCTACCTGCTCCGTGGCAAGAACTTCCAAAAGAAATATCAAGTGATTTATCTTTTCCAACCAAGATGTAAGAAGTGGTTCCCATTGAACCAGGAACTAATACGGGTTGTCCAATTAAAGAATATTTTCCACTTAGTTTATTTGAGGGGAGGGAGCGAGTGGCTCCTTTACGGTGTACAACTAGCCTTTTCTTTTTGCCATTTATTATGTGATTTTCAACTTTTGCAATATTGTGAGCAAGGTCGTAAAGCAAGTCGAACCTTAAAAATCCAATTTTTTTTGAATTTTTAAGGAAAACTTCTTTTATTTTGAAAGATATTAATTGCCTGTTTACAAATGCAAAATTGGCTGCTGAATTCATTGAATTAAAATAATCTTGACCTTCTTTAGAAGAAAATGGGGCACAAGCAAGCCCACGATCCAAAAGATGAATACCATATTTTTTTGAGACTGTTTGGTAATCTCTTGCGAAATCTGTACAAATCTGATGGCCATAACCACGAGAACCAGTATGAATCCAAACCACAACTTGGTCTTTAAATAGGCCGAAATTTTCTGCAATATCCTTGTCAAAAATATCTGAAATAAAACCAATTTCGATAAAGTGATTCCCCGACCCCAGACTACCAATTTCACTCCAACCTCTTTCCATAGACTTAGTAGAAACGCCGGATAAATTTGAAACTGGCAACTTACCCATGTCTTCGATGCATTCTTTATCTTCTTCAGTTGCAAAGCCATTTTTTAAAGCCCAATCGATTCCTTCTACGACAAGTTTTTCAAATTCCTTTTTTTCGATTTTAATTAACGACCCTTTTCCAGTTCCTAATGGTATTGAAGAATAGATCTCGTGAGCAATGTTTTGCAAAGCTTTGGATATTTGATTTTTATCCCAATTAGTTATGTTTAAACGAATACCACAATTTATATCATAACCCACTCCCCCCGGAGAAATTATTCCTTCGTTCACATCAAAAGCAGCAACACCACCTATTGGAAAACCATAGCCTTGATGAATGTCTGGCATCGCTAGTGAATATTCCACAATTCCAGGAAGTGTAGCAACATTTATTAATTGAGTTAAGCTATTATCTTGTTTCAGAAGTTGTAATTGTTTTTCATCTGCAAAAAAACGAGCAGGAACTTTCATTAAATTATTTGTATCTTTGGGAATTTCATAAATGAATTCATCTATTTGTTTTATTTCCATGGTATTTAATTTAATAATTAAACATCAAATATTACAGTTGTCTTTATTATATTATTAGATTTAATTATTTGTAAATTGTGAAAGGTAGCCGATTTAATATATTTATTTCTTTTTGCAAGTTTTTTCAAATAACAAGTTGATTTAATTGAATTTAAATATATCTTAATAATACAATTTATAAGATAGTAATTTTTTTCTAGTTTAAAAATTAAGAAATTAAGCCAATTTATTAATAAAGTTTCTTTATCGATAGATTTATCTTCATATTTTTCAATATAAATTTTATTATCATCTAAAGTTTCAATACCGGAAATTACCATTAATCCTAAACTAGCATCATAGAAAAGACCTTGGTAAGTTGTGGATTCGACATATAGCCCCATATCTGCAGTATGTGAAATTTCTTTGAACATTTTGTTAATTATTTTTTATGAAGTCTCGAATTGAATAAATAAATCTATCTAAGTCATCTTCCGTTGTATAAAGGTGAGGGGTGACTCTAACTCCATGAATATTTTCCCAATTTATAGCAACTGTAAACACTTTGTGCTTGTTAAAAAGGTAATCTGATATTTCCTCGGGCTTTTTACCTTTTACAGAAAAGATACCCAATCCACAGGAGAAATCTTTAGACATTGGAGTTAAAATTTCGATATTTTCCCAATTTTTGATGTTATTGACCCAGTAATTTTTCAAATACCTTAACCTTTCTTCTTTTCTTAAAGAACCAATGAGTAGGTGGAAATTAATTGCATCTGCAATGGCCATTTCTGCAGGGAATGAGCGGGTGCCAAGAGATTCAAATTTCCGAATGTCTTCGCTATTGGGTTGGTCATTTGGAAAAAGGGGTGGAATTTCCCTAATCAATTCCTTACGAATATACAACATTCCAGTTCCAAATGGGGCACAAAGCCACTTGTGCAAACTGGTTGCAAAGAAGTCGCAATTTAAATCAGGTATTTTAAAATTAATGTGAGCGAAAGTATGTGCTCCATCAACAAGAACGAAGATACCTCGCTTTTTTGCCTCATTTGCAATTTCCTTAACTGGTAATATTTGCCCATTCCAATTGATCATATGTGTTAAATTAACAACTTTAGTCCTTGGTGTGAATTTGGAAACGAAGGCATTTATTAAATAGTCCAAATTTTCGGATGGGAGGACCAAATCCACCCAATTCAACTTTATGTTGTCTCTTTTTTCGCGGTACTTCCAAGCATTTATTACATTTGGATAATCTTGTTTAGCCAATACAACTTCATCTCCAGAGCTAAGTTTTAACCCAAAAATAATTGTATCTATACCTTCTGTCGTATTTCTGTTTATGGCTATTTCATCGTTGGAACAGCCAGCTATCTCAGCAAGTTTCTTTCGAAGTGGTTCTCTTCCTTGGTCTAGAATTCTCCACATAAAGTATGCAGGTCCTTCGTTTGAAAGCTGGTAGTATCTAATGAAGGCATCTTGGACTGATTTGGGCTGTGGGCTAACTCCGCCATTGTTCAGATTTAAAATATTTGGGGAAACAGTGAAAGACTGTTTTACCCAATACCAAAAGTCCGATTGACTAGAAGGATCGTTGGAATGTTTTTCAATTTGCTTAAGCAAATCTACTTCTGTCGATTTCCCAAATAAATTTGAAAAGGGTAAAAAAACACCCAAAGATGCAAATGTTTTCATTAAATTTCGTCTGCTAAATATCATGTTAAATCAAAATGTAATTTTGAGAAAAATTAATTTAGCAAAAATTAGTTTTAGTAAAAATGATTGATTTGCTTATTGTTTCTTACAATGGAAAAGAGCTTACCAAACAGGCCATCGAAAGTGCAATTTCGAACAGTCTGATTCCCGCAAAAATTATTGTGGTTGATAACTATTCAATGGACGGTTCTGCAGAATTTATTAAAGAAAATTTCAAATTTGTTGAATGCATCACCCTTGATCAAAATGTTGGTTATGGGAATGCTGTTAATGAAGGTTTCAAGAGGGTAGTTTCGCCCTATGTTGTTGTTTCGAACAATGATGTGATTTTTCCAAGATATTTTTTTAAAAGAGTTTTAGAGGTAGTACAGAAAGTAGGGGAAAACTTTGGTGTTTTGGGCTTTCAACAGATTTATCCTGATGGAAGTTTTCAAAACTCTTATGGTAGATTTCATACTTTATTTAGTGCTTTTCTAGATATTTCCCTTTTCTCATTATTTGAAGTACGAGTTAAGAAACTTTTAATGAAATTAAGAATTTGCAAGAAACTTAGAGAAGTAGATTATATCGATGGTGCTGTAATGTGTATCAACAGGAAAGCATTTGAGGAAGTTGGCGGTTTCGATAAAGATTTCTTTTTCTATTCCGAAGAAGTTGACTTATGTAAACGAATGAAGGAGAGTGGATTTACAAATTTCTTTGATCCCATGAACCAAGTTATACATTATAGAGGACAAGGAAAAACAAATAGAATTGGTCTTTCCGAGAATTCTGTTAATGTTTTTGTGAATTCAAGATTCACTTATTGCAAAAAACATTTATCGAAAATCGAAACAAAATTTTACCTTCTACTTCAAGCACTTTATTACCAAGAAATTTCTTTAATGTTACGCATAAGAAAAATTTTTACTAAAAGTTCAAATTCAGATCAAGTATACTTAACAAAATTGCTTTCAAAAGAATTCACAAATAAATTTAAAGAAGTCGAGATCAATTAATTAAACTATAAATAGAAAATTTATTAATTATTCAGATATTTTTATTAATTTTGATTGCCCTTGGGCAAAATTTTTTGTTTTTTTATAGGAGTTTAAAATGGCATTAAAAATCACTGAAGAGTGCATCAACTGTGGGGCTTGCGAACCTGAGTGTCCTACTAATGCTATTTCACAAGGTCCTGAAATTTATGTTATTGAACCCGATAAGTGTGTTGAATGCAAAGGTTATTACGATACCCCCCAGTGCCAATCTGTTTGCCCAATTGATGATTGCATCGTACCCGCTTGATTTTCTGCTCCATAAACTTATAAACCCAGAGTATAATCTCTGGGTTTTTTATTTTAAAACTTTAAGGATGATTTTTCGTCAAAGATATATTATGGAGGTATAAATTATGAAACAAGTACTTTTCCTCTTTTCAGTTTTTGTTCTTACTTCAATTCCAATTTTAGGTCAATTTGGGAAAAACAAAGTACAATATGAAAAGTTTAATTGGAGATATATTCAAACCAAGCATTTTGATGTTTTTTTTCACAACAATAACAAAACTCTTGCAGTGTTCACTGGAATTGTAGCAGAATCTGCTCTAGCTTCAATTCAGAAAACTCTTAAGTATAAAATTTCTCAAAGAATTCCAATTATTGTATATAATAGCCACAATCAATTTCAACAAACCAATGTTATCGATATGTATTTACCGGAAGGTGTTGGAGGTGTTACTGAACTTTTCAAAAATCGAGTTGTTATACCATTCGATGGTGATTATGAGCAATTTCGTCATGTTATTCATCATGAACTTGTTCACGCAGTAATAAATGATTGGTTTTATGGTGGAACTTTTCAATCGGCAATTTCACGAGGGAATGTTGTGGAACTCCCCCTTTGGATGCACGAAGGGTTGTGTGAATGGGAAAGTATTGGGGGTATGGACATTGCTACAGATGTGTATATAAGAGATTTAACTTTGAGTGAAAATCTTCCCGACCTTGCAAACTTAGATGGTTACAATGCTTACCGTGGGGGCCAAACATTTTGGTGGTATGTTAGCGAGAGATATGGAAAACACAAAATACCCGAATTGCTTAATAAATTAAAGTCGACTGCCAGCGTTGAAAATGCTCTAAAATCTACTTTTAATATGAAACTTGAGGACTTTTCTAATGAATGGAAGAAGTACCTAAAAAAGCATTATTTTCCGGACATTGATAAATTTAGTTATCCTTCAGATTTTGCCATCAAAATAACTGAACATAAAAAGAAAAGGAATTTTTACAATACATCACCAGCAATTTCTCCGCAAGGGGACAAAATTGCATTTATTGCTGATAAGGATGGACTATTTTCTTTGTTCATAATAGATATAGATAAAAATCAAGAGGTCCAAATTGTATCTAGTTTCCGCCAGCAAGACTTTGAAGAATTAAATGTATTAACTCCAGGAATTTCTTGGAATCCGGGAGGTACTAAATTGTGTGTATCTGCAAAATACAAAGGCGAAGACGTCATCTATCTTGTTGACGTTGCAACAAAAAACTTCGACAGAATTAGGTTGGGGTTAAAGCAAATTTCTTCTGTTTCTTGGTCACCAAAGGGCGATGTTATTGCATTTTCGGCGTCAGATTTAGACCGGAAAGATATATATCTTTATGGTTTAGATTCCAAAACTATTAATAGGTTAACCAATGATTTCTTTTACGACGACCATCCAACTTGGTCTATTGATGGAGAAAATATCTACTTTATTTCGAGTAGAGATGACTTCGTGGATGCTGAAGATTCATCTACAGAAATTAAACCTTGGACAATAGACAATGTAAAAAGAGATATCTATAAAATACATATACCTACCAAGAAAATTATCAGGATTACGGACACACCAAATTTCAACAAAACAAGTCTTGCAATAAGTGGAGACGGGAAATTTTTGTACTTTGTCTCTGATGCAAATGGGATTGGAAACATTTACCGAATGGAAATTGCAACCAATGGCATTAAACCTATAACAAATTCTTTGTCGAACATCACTCAAATTTCCCATGCAAAAATTTCTGAGAATTTAGCTTTTTCAGCTTTAACCGAAGGAGGCTTCGACATCTTTTTGCTTAAAAACCCATCTAATATTAATTTGCCTAAAGATACTCTTCCTTTAACAAAACTAAGATTAAGTCAAATTGAAAAAAACACTTCCATATTATTCTCAAAAGAATTAGAAAATATTACTTTTCATGATACTATTTCAAATGAAATTAACTATGGTAAGTTTAAAGTTGACTTTTCGCGCCAAAATATGATAAATCCCAATAAGGATATTAATACTAATAATCAAATCTATGTTCAAAACCAAAATTCTTTTGATACCAACTTTATTGATTATGAATACAAATTAAAATTCACCCCAGACCTAATTTTAGGGAATCCCTATTATGATTCTTTTTGGGGATTTCAAGGTTTAGCCCAGATGTTGTTTAGCGACATTCTTGGTGACCATCAAATTTATATCGCAGCAAACTTCTGGCTGGATTTAAAAAATAGTAATTTTTATTTGCAATACTCATATCTACCGAATGTAATTGATTATCATTTCAATGCCTTTCAAAGCTCGATTTTATTCACTTTATTAAACAATGCACGTAATGCCTACGAAAATTATAGGCTTAGAAACTATGGTGTGGGTTTTACTTCTTCATATCCTTTAAGTTTGTTCAATAGATTTGAAATGAACTTTACTTTTTTTAATGCTTCCAAAGAAAATATTACCAATTTATACGAATCTGCAGTCTCGAAAACAATAATATATCCTACTTTAAAATACGTTTATGATGATGTTTTGTATGGATCTTTTGCTCCAATTAAAGGAAGTCGATATTATGTTGAATTTCGTAGTGTTCCAAAATTATTCAAAAATTCTATTAATTTCTTTACTTTAAAATTTGATTATAGAAGATATTGGGACTTTGGTTATTTTCTTAAACTAGCATTTCGTGGTACTGGAGCAACTAGCTTTGGAACAAATCCCCAAAGGTTTTACCTAGGTGGGGTTGACAATTGGATAAATTATCTAGTAAACACAGAAAATTTTCTTTTCGATAATCCAGAAGATTTTGCTTTTATGGAATTAATCACACCCTTAAGGGGGTGGGGCTACAGCGATGCCTATGGAAATCATTTCTTTGCTTCCAATATTGAATTTCGGTTTCCTCTTTTTACAGCTTTGCTTCCCGGACCAATTCCAATTATTTTCAATGATATTCTTGGGGTATTATTTTTCGATATCGGTGGAAGTTGGTTAGGCCCAATTTCGAATTTTAAATTTCAGCCTCCTTCGGTTATATATACATCCGATTATAGGTACAAAGTCGAAAATAATAGATTACTTATGAGTTTAGGCGTTGGGGCTCGTGCTTGGATACTTGGTTTGCCTGTAAAAATGGATATTGCTTGGCGAAAAGAATCTACCGGATGGTCGAAACCTTATTATTTATTCTCAATTAATTATGATTTTTAATAATACAAAATTTGTTAACTTTGATTTAAAATTTATTTGAGAATAAGAATATGCCTGGGCAACCCCACAGAATGATTTATATGTATAAGAAATTCCTTGATGGAGAAACTTTGACATCTGGGCAACTTCAAGATATGATTTCAGAGGAAATAGAGATAGTAAGTATAAGGACAATTCAGCGGGACCTCAGGCTTTTGCAAAAAATTGAACCTTCACTTGTCGGCATTCCTAAAGGAAAAGAAATTTATTGGAGTATTCCAAGAGACTATAAATTTCCAAAGCAAATTTTCAGATTTGAGTCTAATGAATTACTTGCTTTTCATTTTCTTAAAGCTCATTTAAAAACTTTTCGTGGAACCGTTATCGAAAAAGATGTCGAGAAACTTTCAAAAAAAATTGAAAAATACGCCCCGCAAGAAGTAGTTCTCGACGAAACATTATACTGGGACCAGAATGTTGGATATTATGACTATTCAAAAATAAATGAAATTTTGGAAAAGGTAATTCACGCAACCGCTTCAAAAAAATGGTATGTTATTTCCTATACAGCACCCAAAACTTTAACATCAAAAGAAATTATTGTTCGTTTTGAAACAATTTTTTCATATCTTGGGGTGCTTTACGTAGTTGCCTACATACCAAAGCATAAAATCCATGTGAGCCTTTCCATACACAATATTAGCCAAATTGAGGAAAAGAAAAATTTTTTCGATGCTGCCCCGCCTTTTAATTTTCGTGAATGGTCTTCTTACCGCTTTGGTGTATTTTCTGGTGAAATAAACAATGTTAAATTGTTAGTAAAAAAAGAATTCATTCACTTTTTTATTAATAGGCGTTGGCATGTTTCGCAAGTCGAAAAATACGAAAAAGATGGTAATTTAATTATCGAAATGCGAGTACCCATTGGAGTTGATTTGATCAACTGGATTTTAAGTTGGAGCGATGCAATTATTGTCTTAGAACCAATAGAATTAATTCAAAAAATTGTAAATAGATTGAATCAAGCAATTTCAAATTATAAAATATTTGCACCCAATGTAAAACCAAAGGATTCCCAGGGTCAATTAGAAGAAAATAAATTTGAAGCGGGGGGAAAGAAAATTGAGACCGGGCCTTTAACACCCCTTTCAACCGTTAAAGATAACGATGAAACAAAAAAAGCTAAATATAAATTGTCGTTAAGACCGAGAAAAAAAAATTAACTTTCATTTTTCTATTATTATTGTTACTGGGCCATCATTAACTAATTCGATTTCCATCATTTCACGAAATTCTCCAGTAATGATTTTTAAATTTGTTGTTGTTTTAAAGTAATCAATAAAATCAATATAGATTTTATTTGCAATATTTGGCTCCGCGGAGACCATAAAATTTGGCCTGAAGCCTTTTGAAACATCACCATATAAAGTAAAATTTGAGATTAACAAAACATCACCCAGAATATCTTTGATTGACAGGTTCATTTTCCCTTGAGAATCGGGGAAGATCCTTAAATTCAATATTTTATTAGTAATCCATTTAATTTCCTCAGAAGAATCATCAGATTTGAAAGCAATGAAAACCACCAAACCACGACCAATTGCACGAACTTCCCCTGTTCCCAATAATTTAACACTTGCTCTTTTTACTCTTTGAATTACTGTTTTCATAAATTTAAAAAAGCAAAATTAAGTTTTTTGAAATAAAACCGAAAAGTTTACGTTAAATGAAATTTGATTTGCCCAAGAAGAAGGCAAGTTAAATTTTTTTAATGAAATAATGACTGGCTGTAGTGATTTGTTGAATCAAATAGAAAAAATTATTTTCAAACTTACTATAAATTCCTTTCATATTTATCCCCATTTTTTTATAATGTTATTTTCATTTGTACAACAAAAGGTGAGGTGAACTATGCCGATCTATGAATATAAGTGTGAGCAATGCGGTAAGGTTTTTGAATATCAACAAAGAATAACTGACGAACCCCTTCAATTTTGCCCTATTGAAATTTGCGAATCAGAAAAACAAAAGGGAAAGGGGAAGGTTCATAGGCTCATTAGCAGAGGCGTCGGTTTAGTTTTTAAAGGAAATGGTTTTTATATTACTGACTATGCCCATCGTAATACATCAATTGATTCAACTACTCCAAAAAACGGGTCCTCCGCCAAAAATGGAGAATTTGTTTCAAATAATGTTAATCCCGAAAAAAAATAAATTAAAGTTTCATTTTACTGGGAAGGTTTAAATTAATAACCTTCCCTTTTTTTATCTTTGTATTTAAAATTTTGCTGTTGATGGAAAAAGAAGAATTTGAACAACTTGACCAAGTAGACACGCATCCTATTTTAAATGCTTTAAATCCCGTACAGAAGAAAGCAGTGATCGAAATATTTGGTCCAGTTTTAATCGTAGCTGGTGCTGGAAGTGGAAAAACTCGAGTGCTTACCCATAAAATTGCATACTTAATCGATAGTGGAGTTCCACCGCAAAATATCCTTGCATTGACTTTTACAAACAAAGCTGCCCAAGTAATGAAAGACCGGATTTCGTTGTTGGTAAATCCCGAGGCCTCTAAGCGAATCTGGGCTGGAACTTTTCATTCCCTTTTTGCAAAGATTTTGAGACTTGAATCACTTGCCATTGGTTATTCCCCCAATTTTTCTATTTACGATACAGAAGATTCAATTAATGTCTTGAAAAGAATATTGGAGAATTTTTCTTTATCTAATTCCCGTATTACACCGGACTCGGTCCACCAAATAATCTCAATATCAAAAAATAAAGTACTTTTTCCAGATGATTTTTTTAATTTAGCATCGACCCCATTTGACCGGAAAATTGCGGAAATCTACAAAGAATACCAAGATTACTTGCACCAAAATAATGCAATGGATTTCGACGATCTTTTATTGAATACCTATGAATTATTCAAGAATTATAAAGAAATACTTAATAAATATCAAGATAAATTTACATTTATCCTTGTTGATGAGTACCAAGATACAAATAAAGTTCAGTATTTAATATTGAAGCAGCTATCATCAAAGCATCGAAATATTACTGTAGTTGGTGATGATGCTCAAAGTATCTATAAATGGCGAGGTGCCGACATAAGCAACATTTTAGATTTTCAGAAAGACTTTCCGGATGCCAAAATTATTCGTTTGGAACAAAACTATCGCTCAACAAAGTGCATACTTTCAGCCGCAGAAAGTGTTATCAGGCATAATAAAAAGCAAATAGAAAAAAAACTATGGACCGAAAATAGTGATGGTGATTTAATAGAGTTGTTTCAATGCGAAACCGGAAAGTCAGAAGCAAGTATTGTAGTAAAGAAGATAAAGGAGCTTGTCAATTCAGGTAAATACACTTACGGGGACATTGCAATATTCTACAGAACAAATTCACAATCACTTGAATTCGAAAATGCTTTACGAAGCGAAAACATTAATTATATTATCATCGGTGGCCTTTCTTTTTACAAAAGAAAAGAAGTCAAAGATGTTTTGGCTTATTTAAAATTGTTGGTCAATCCAAAGGACAACGAAGCCCTGATAAGAATAATCAATGAGCCACCAAGAGGTATTGGCAAAATTACGTTGACTCATCTTTTAAACTATGCTCGGGAGAAAAAAATTTCATTAATCGAAGCCATTGAGCATTTGGACGAAATCGCCAATCTTCAAAATCGGGCTAAAAATATTTTGAGCGAATTTCGGCTATGGTTATTGAACACCAAAGAAAAATTGGGAATAAGAGAAGGCTTGGCTGAACTTATAAATCAGTACATTAAAGAAAGTGGTTTGGTATCTATGTATCAGGAAATTGCCACAGACGACGCATACGACAGATTGGAAAATATCAATACCTTGCTCAGAGATATTTACGAATATCTTTCTAATAACGAAAATGTTAATTTAGAAGATTATCTTCAACAGATTAACCTACTATCAGATATTGATGAAAAAAATATTGCAAGTGAGCAAGTCAAATTGATGACATTGCATTCAGCTAAGGGGCTTGAATTCCCTGTTGTCTTTATTGTGGGTTTGGAACAAGGTTTGTTTCCTTTAATTAGAAGTAACAGGGGACTAGTCTCAGATGATGAAGAAGAGGAGCGTCGACTTTTTTATGTTGGTTTAACAAGAGCTATGGAAAAAGCCTATTTATCTTATGCTATGATTCGCAATAGATTTGGCGACGAATCTTACCAGATGCCTTCCAAGTTTCTCCAAGAAATAGACAAAAATTATTTAGTCATAAATGAAATTTCTCCTCGAAAAAAAGGATTTTCAACCACAAGGCAAAAAGAGTTCAATGATTTTGAAGATTCATTTAATGACTTTGACCAAACAGATGATGGGAAACTTCGAATAGGTGATAAAGTTGTTCATCCTTTTTTTGGAATAGGAAAAGTTGAACATCTTGAGGGTAGTGGATTATATGCTCAAGCTTTAGTTAATTTTGAGTCAGTTGGTCGAAAAAGACTTATGCTGAAATACGCAAAGATGAAGAAACTATAATATTGCTATATATTCAGGAAACAAAATTTATCAACATTTTATCAACAAATTATCCACAATTTTTTCACAAAAAATCAACTAAAAAATCCAATCTAATTTATTATTTTTATTTTTATGGACGTTGAAAAGCTTAAGTTACTTATTGCCGAGGGGGAGTCTTCTATTGTTGAATTTAAAAGAAAAGCTTCTTCCCCAGAAAAGGTAGCAAAAGAAATCTGTGCTTTTGCAAATTCGAAAGGAGGATTCTTAATAATAGGAGTCGATGATGATAGAAAAGTAGTTGGTGTTGAATCCGAAAAGTCGGAAATAGATATAATTGAAATTGCGTGTCAATTTTGTATTTATCCACCAGTTACTCCCAAAGGTATAGAGGTAATAAATTACAATAGAAAAGAAGTAATTGTTGTTGAAATCGGAGAAAGTCGTAATAAACCACATACCATAGAATCATTGGATGAAAAAGGAAATACGAGAAGATTTGCATATATTCGTCTGGGTGAAAAATCGGTGCTGGCAAGCAAAGAGATGAAAAGATTGCTTTCAAGCTTAAATGCTAACTCAAAACCATTAAAGATTTACATTGGTGATAATGAAAAACGCTTATTTAGTTATTTAGAAAAGCACGAAAAAATAACGGTTCGTGAATTTGCAAAATTGGTGAATATTTCAGAAAGAAGAGCATCTATAGTTTTGATCAAGTTAGTTCGAGTAGGGGTCCTACAAATTTACACCGATAGCAATAACGACTACTTTATCCTTTCTTGATAACGCTAAGAATTTTTTGAAGAAGATTGTCCTCGTTCTTGATATCGAATTCTAAAACACTTGTTATTAATTCTATTTCTCTTTCCAAGAAAACATTTCGAAATTCAATTAATTTTACAAAATCCTTTTCCGTTGTGATTATTGTTGAAACTTGCAATTGTCGAGACTGGTAAATAATTTTGTTAACATCGTTCAATGAATAATAATGATGATCAGGAAAGATAAAATGTTTACAAATGTTAGTGGAGAAAGATTCCAAAGCAATTCGGAAGCCCTCGTTATTTCCTATACCACTAAGTAGGGCTATCCTTTTTCCAGCGAACTTCTCATGTGAAACTATTTCCGAATCAAGATTATAAAAGCCATCGATTCTCTTCTTATAATAAAAGATATCGATATCGCCATTAAGTAAGCAATTTTGATTGGTTCCTTCCTCCAAAAGTATTATGTTTGCCCGTTTAATATTTTTTAAAGGTTCCCTTAAAAAACTTTTACATGTTTTATTGTCCAATAAAACAATGTCTAAATCTCGAGAAAGTTTGCGATGTTGGAAACCGTCATCGACGATGATTACGTCAATATCAAAATTTTTTTCAATTATTTCGATAGCTTTATACTTTTCCTTCGATAATACGATTGGTGCTTTAACTTTTGTCCAAAGTAAATAACTTTCATCTCCTAAATTTTTTACGTCAGCACCTGGGACTTCCTTTGAAATAATTAGTAGCTCTTTTGTTTTTCTTTTATAGCCTCTTGAAAGAATTAAAGGGGTAAAATTCAGATTAATAAGTTTTTTTGCTAAATAAATTACAAAAGGAGTTTTGCCAGTTCCGCCGAAAGAAATATTTCCCACACTTATTGTTGGAAAAATAGACTTAACTTTTTTTAATATGTCCTTATCGTAAAGGTAATTTTTAATTCCAACGATTCCAAAAAGTAAGTAATTCGCAAGAAATTTAAGCATTACTAATGGATAATTAATGCTTCGAATAAATATAATTCACTTTCGGGTTCTAAGTATGCTGTTTTAGAAACTCCAGCTTTCAGACAAAGATTTTGAAGAAAAGTATTTACGTCCCAATTTCTCTCCACAGCAACTTGTGGGAGAAGCAACCCAGAATTGTTTTTTAATCTTAGGTATAGTCCATGTTTTCCAATTTGTATTTTATTAAATGAAAAAACTTTTTTAAAACGAGAAAGAATAGTAATCTCAAATTGAAGATTTGGAAGTTCTTCTTTACGAATTGGGCCGAATCTCCAATCGCTTGTAGAACTAATTTCTGAAACTTCAAGAAGTTCAAAAATAAAAGGTTTAGTGGGAAACAAATGTCCCATACATGCTCTTAATCGTCCCTCTTTTTCAATAGTGACAAATGCAGTGTAATCTTGCATAAAATTTTTGCTTTTTTTGAATTCTTCCGAAATTTCGAACTTTAACCCTAAAACTTTTGAGTGTATAGCTTTCTTTACGAATTCCAAAAGTTTATTTTTTTCTTGTTCAGTAAAATCGGGTAAGCACGATTCAGAAAAGTCGCTGGAATATGTCAAAGCACCAGAAAAGTACCCGACAACTTTGTCTTTCGATGATGAAACAAAAGGGGAGTCTCCACTAGTTCCATAATATATGCTTACTGGTTTGTTTGCACCCAATGCTTCGGATGCACACATAACAACCGCAACAGGTCCTAATCCACAAGCTTCGATTTTCTTACTGTTTAACGAAGCAATTAGTTTAAAATAGTCAAATCTCTTGAATGAATTAATAAAATTCGAGTCAATTTCGTAGGCAGTTTTATAATTATGGTAATGGGAGAGATCAGTACTTGCAATTAATATGATATCATTTCTTTGGATTTCTTTTAAGGTACTATAAATTGCCATTGTTAAAGAGTGAATTATTTGAGGATCTTGGCTACCCATTACAATAGGTACTATTTTGATTTCAGGGAACAGGTACTGTAAAAATGGAATTTGGACTTCGAGAGAATGTTCTGGAGCACCAGATTTCCAATCGTGACCATCCATAGAAAGTCGTACATAATTATTTTGCTGGGTAAGTTTAAATGCTAATTCTTTGTCCACTTTTGCTGGACCAAGAGAAGTAACATATGCATCACCGGAAAAAACAGAGGAATAGGAAAAGTATTGGCGGTGAGATGGAGCAATAATAATTGCTGTGTTAATTTCTCTATTTTTTAATTCTCTGTAAACCTTTCCAGCAACAAAACCACTATAAATATAACCAGCATGTGGTGATACTATTCCCAAAATTTTTTCTTGGGTTGGAATATTAAGTGGGTTTTCCAAGTCCAAATATGCCTCTAATTCTTTACGGAGAGCGTCGGGATTTGCTGAATAAAAAGTTCCAGCAACTGTTGAAGGGCGATAGGAAATATGTTTTTCGGATGGAGCATCTTGAGCGAACATTATTTCTCCTATTAAAAATAGGGACAAAAAAATAAGTACATGTAAATTAAAGAAAATAAAATAATTATCCAAATTATTGAATTTCTTTTGGAATGGCCACAATTTCCTTTACATTTCGATAAACATGATTTGTATTTATGTTTTTGTCTTTCCTTTCAATTGCCTTTAAAGCGGAGGAATAAATTTCTTTCCAAGTCATTCCAAATCTAACAAGAAGCTCTTCGGGTTCACCACTTATACCAAAAGAATCGGGCATGCCGACAAACTCTATTGGAACTGGAAAGTTTTTCGATAGAACTTCTGCAACAGCACCTCCCAATCCACCGTGAACTTGATGTTCTTCGGCTGTAACAATAGCACCACAAGTTTTAGCAGCTTCTACAATTGTTTTTACATCTATTGGTTTAATAGTGTGGTTATTAATTACCATAGAAGAAATTCCTTTTCGTTTTCTTAGTTCTTCTGCAGCTACCAAAGACTCCCAAACCATAATACCGCAGGCAATTAATGCAACATCTTTCCCTTCGCGGAGAATTTCTGCTTTTCCAATTTCAAAAGGTGTTTCTTCTGATGTGAACCAATTAGTAGGTGCTCTACCAAATCTTATAAAAGCTGGACCATAAAAATCAGCGATTTTCAAGGTAGCTTTCTTGGTTTCGACATAATCGCATGGTACAACTAAAGTCATATTAGGTAATGTGCGAAGAAATGATATTTCCTCGAGTGATTGATGCGTTGCACCATCTGGTCCAACGGTTATTCCCGAGTGCCCACCCCCAATCTTAACATTTGCGTTGTTATAGCATACTGAAATTCTAAGTTGGTCTGCATTCCGAAAGGCGGAAAATACACTATAGCTAGCAAAAAATGGAATTTTACCTGAAAGTGCTAAGCCAACAGCGATTGTTGTAGCATTTTGTTCAGCTATTCCAATTGAAAAAAATCTATCGGGGAACCTCTCCTTAAAAAAAGATGTTAAAACCGAACCGGAGACATCCGCACCAAGAACGACAACGTTCGGATTTCTTTCACCAAGTTCAACAAGTGCTTCTGCAAAACCCAATCTCGTTGCTTTCTTACCAAATACTTTAAAAAGTTCCATTTTTGCCAACCTTCACGGATTTTAAGAGACGATTAAGATAAAGACTGCTTAAAATATGTTTAGCTTCATCTTGAAAATTGGGATAGTTAATTGACTCGATTTTAATGTGAAACCTTTTTAAATAAACTAAATCAAGATAATTTGAATGTGAAATTTCATCTAAAGAAAAACGACCTAATCCATTTTCAATAGAAAAAATGTCTGATTTTGTGGAAATTTCAAAAATGCTTTTTAAATGATTAGGAAGATTAGAAAAATTCAGATAGTCGTAAACATAAACCAAAATTAGACCGTTATGGGAGGAATATTCGGCTGATGCTGAATTAATTATTAGCCCAGTATAGTTGATTGTACCTTTATTAATTTTTTCTAATTGAAGTTCTGAAATGTTTTTGGGGAAAATTTGTGAAAGTTCTTCATAAGGTATTGGTTTTGTACTATTAAATTCAGTTGTCTTTTGGTGTGGGGTAACCAGTTGTTCAATTTTGGAGTTATCCTGGAAAATTTGGTTGTTATCGTTTGTTTTTTTTGAACATGAAATAGAAATAAAATAAATTATAATAAGAAAAATAAGCAATAGTTTCATTGCAGCTCCATTAAAGCAATTTTAGCTTGTTCTTCATTGGGAGGAATTCCATGCCATTCGTAATTGTCGGTCATAAAAGAGATTGGATATCCCATCTTGGTTTTAGCAATAATAACTGTTGGTTTTCCAATACCTCTTTCATGGTTTTCAATAAATTTATCGAAGGCAGCTATGATTTCATGATAGTTATGACCATCAATTGAAATGCATTCAAATTTAAATGCACTAAACTTTAAGTCGAGCGGATAGATACTCATAACATCTTTGACTCGTCCATCAATTTGGCAGTCATTATTATCGATAATCCAACAAAGATTGTCTAATTTGTAATTTCCAGCAGACATAGCAGCTTCCCAAACAGAACCTTCTTGTAGTTCGCCATCCCCAGCTAAAACAAAAACCCTGCGGTCGTTTTTATCTAGGTACTTATCATTCAAAGCCATACCGACAGCTATTGAGACACCCTGGCCAAGCGAGCCAGCAGATGTTTCTATACCGGGAAGATTGGTGTCGAGGGCGGGATGTCCTTGCAATCTTGAACCTAATTTTCTAAGAGTAGAAAGTTCTTCGACGGGGAAGAATCCAGCACGAGCTAGTGTTGCATAAAGAATTGGACAAATATGTCCGGCACTCAATACAAACCTATCGCGCTTTTCCCACTTTGGATTCTTTGGGTCGTATTTTAAATAGCCACCGAAAAAAAGAACAGCAAAGATATCTGCGGTTCCTAAAGATCCACCAGAATGACCTGATTTCGCCAAATAAAGACTTTTTATTACATCGCGACGTAATTCTTTAGCAATTTCCTGCAACTTGCCAATATCTCTTATGTTGTTATTGTATGTTTGTTGTTCAAAAGTAATTTTCATTTCATAAAAAAAGCAAAATTATAAAATAATTAGTTTTTATTTTTATAACTTTTATTTCGAAAAGGAGAAAATTTGGCATAAAAATTTCAATATTCATTATTAATATTATGGATATGAAATGAAAATAAGAAAATTTCGAGCTAAATCCTTTCAAGAAGGAAAGGAAAGAATTTTTTCTGAATTAGGACCCGAAGCAATTATTTTATCAACAAGAGTAATTCCTCCCGTGCCCCCGGAATTTGAAGAATTAGTTGAGCTTGTTGCTGCAACTGATACTGAAAATGATGTCCCTCCCTTATTTGAGAAAGATATTATTCTATCAGAAAAAAGCAAAAGCACTAAAGAAATTAGTGGCAGCTTTTTGGAATTGACTTCTAATATTTATAAAGAAATTTCAACTATTAAAAATTTTCTATATGATTTATCCGATAAAATCACTTATAGATTTATTTCAGAATTACCATCCGATATGTCTGAATTAGCAAAACTTATGATGAAAAATGGATTTTCTTCTGAATTCACTCTTTCGCTTGTGAACAGTTTAACTAAAAAGAATATAACCGCCAACGACCTACTTAATTTTGCAAATAAAATACTTTCTGAAAAGCTAAAATATGTTGGTAAATTTCCAAACAATGAAACCCAAAATTATATACTCTTTGTAGGCCCCACTGGAAGTGGAAAGACAATTAATATTGCCAAAATAGGTGTATTATTTAAGGTGCTTCTTAACGCACGAATTTGTTTAGTTTCGTTCGACTACAGGAAAATTGGAGGGTGGGAACAGATGCAAATGTTATCCGCAGTGACAGGATTGAATACTATATTTTGCCAAACTAAAGAGGAATTAATGGAGCAAATTAATTTGTTAAAGTCGTATGATTTTATTCTTGTTGATACAAGTGGTGGTAGCCCACGGGACGAAGAATTTATTAATGAACTGAAAGAAATTTCGAGGTTGTTAAATTGGACAAGCATAATTTTAGTTCTTTCAGTTACTCAAAGTACATTGAACTTCCAAAGATGTATGGAATCGTTTCGTGTCTGTAAACCTAATTTCTTAATGTTGACTAAATTTGATGAAGTTACAACAATAGGACACATTTACGAGACTTTGATGGAAGTTGTCCAGGAAATTCCATTGCTTTACTTTTCAGTTGGGGTAGAGATCCCAAATTCAATAGAACCTGCAAATCCTGGATTGTTGCAAAAGTTTCTAATTAATTCAATTGATTGAAATGAAAGAAAAAAAAACATTAATTGTTACATTTAATAGTGGTAAAAGTTCCGTTGGTAAAAGCACCATTCTTTCCCTTCTTGCGCAAATACTTGCCGAGAAATATTCAACCATTTTAATATGGGACAACGACTTGTACAAACCAGTGCAACATATTCTTAATGGAGTAGAACCAAATATCAAGCTCATTGATGTAATTACTCATAATATCTCCATTAATAAAGCAATTGTGAAAGTTTCGAGCCGGATATTTCTTGTCGGTGGGGTAAATAATTTTGAGATAGATTTGGACTTGAGTGAAGTTTTATTAGATAAATTTGAAGAGCTTGTTAAGGAAAATGATTTTGATATTATTCTTGTTGATAATCACACGGGATTTAGCAAAATAATTTCAAGCTTTTGTAAAAATTCAACAATTAATTTGTTATTTCTGACTGATGAACCCATTTCCTTACTTGATGGGTATGGGTTAACGAAAATATTGTATAAATTTTTTTCTGTTGAAAACATTTGTACCGTTGTGAACAATGTTGTAGAAAAAGAAGATGGTGTTCATATCACCAATATTTTTAACCAGGCAACCAATAATTTTCTTGGCTTAAAATTTCCAAACTGGGGGATTATCCCTTATGAAAAAGATCTGAAAAAATATTTCTTTAACCTGAAAGAATATTTGGAATACCATAGATCCCTTGAGTTCATTGAAAGCCTTAATGAGTTAGCTAAACAATTTTCTAAATTTATAGACGAAAAGATTTTGTCTTAAAGTTTTTATTTTTGCAGTATAATTCGGAATTAAAATGGCCAAAGTAAAAGAAGAAATTTTTAAAGACAAGAAAAAATCGCTCAAAGAAAAAGAAAAAATTAAAAAAGAACAGGAGCTAAGGTTAAAAAAAAGAATTAAAGCAGAAAAAAAGAAATTAGACAAAATAACCTCGTTTCCCTTTAAATCTTTGTTGATTGTAGGCTCTGTTTCAGGAATTTTATTTGCCCTTTACAATTTTTATTTAGAAGGTAATACACTTCTAAGTTCTGTCTTTAAGGGCTTTTTCCTTTTTGCTATTGTATATTTTGGACTCGGAATTATCTTTTTAATTTGGTTTTTCATTATTGCGAAGGCTCGTCAAAAAGAAGCAGAGGAGAAAAAGCAGGCCGAGGAAGAACTATTACGCGAAAAAGAAAGAATTGCAATCGAGGGTAAACTTGAAAGAGAGCAGCTTTTGAGAGAGGCACAAGAGAAAAGAGATGCTGAGATTAAAAAATTACGAGATCAGTTAGAAAATAAATAAAATCTAACTTAATTTTTTTATTTATAGACTTGTTATTTTACCTTGTTTTAAATGCAAAAAAATGTAGAAATAAAAGAGACTTGGTTTAACTTTAGGAAAGAAAGGACATCGGAACTCCGCAATAAACTTGTTTTGAAATACCTTCCCTTTGTAAAAACAATAATTAAGTCCATAAATTTACCACCTAATTCTATCTTGTCCAACAATGATTTAGTGAATATTGGGATCATTGGATTGGTAGAAGCAATTGAGAAATACGACCCTGAACAGAATATCAAATTTGAAACTTTTGCATATCCAAGGATTAAAGGAGCAATTTTCGATGAACTACGGCGTATAGATTGGCTTTCCCGAAACACAAGGAGGAAAGCTAAAGAGTTTTCAGATAAGTTGGATAGGTATTTTGTTCAAAAAGGTGAATATGATTTAAAAGAGTTATCTAAAGTTCTTAATTTGGATGAAAAGGAAATGAAGGAATATCTTCTGGCGTATCAAACCTTCCAAGAGTCATTTTTTATTGGAGAAAACTTAGAATTCGTAGAGGACAATGAAGAAATTCCTTTCATACAAAATTTAGCTATTGAAGAGGAAAAAAACCCACTTGAAAATATTGTTGAGAACGAAAAAGTGCAAATCATATATCGTTTTTTGTTGTCCCTTCCTGACAGGGAAAGATTGATAGCAACTTTGTATTATTACGAAAACCTAAAATTCAAAGAGATTGGCCAAATCCTCGGTTTGTCCGAAAGTAGAGTTTCTCAAATTCATTCATCCATTATTAAAAGAATTAGAAACAAGTTCAAGGAAATGGAAGAATAATTAGAAGTAGGTTTCGTCCCGCCAGTATGTTATTTGCCAAATTGAGTCTATTGGGTTAAATCTTAATTTAAAATTACCTTTTCCTTGTAAACGAACAATATCATTTGTCGAAAACACGATAGTAAGTGAAAATCCTCTTTGTACATTTTTTTCAACAGAATCTCCAATCATTAAATATGAATCATTCCAAATTAAATCTATATAATTTGCCGCTTGGAATAAACCATAGGTAGTCTTAACATCTTCAAACTTACCCCAGCTTTTGTCGACACCAATGTCATAATTTTTATAAACAAAAACAAAGTCTTCTGATAGTAATTTTGAATAAACCACTGTATCCCTGAAATTATAGGAATAACGGAAATTCTGAAAGACTCCTTCAACTGTTGATTGACTGGAAAGAATTGATTGTGTCGAATTATCCTCAACTAATTTTGGAGCGAAAGGATTGAAACAACCCAAAAGTGATAAACAAGGTAATAGTATTGACAAAAAAGCTTTCGAATAACTTTGAATAAAATTCATTTCAAGATTGTAACTTTGCTTTTAAAAAACTAATTGTTTGATAATTATCGAGTTGCTTGCTAAAGTCATACCATCTTATTATTTTCCATAAACCCGCTTTATCAATGACCAAAACCAGTTGGGTAGTGCCTTTATAAACATTATTGATTGTATTGTCTTTTGAATTAACATTGACTTCATAGTCAGCAACGAAGACAGTTGAATCAGTCGAATATGAAGAAAAAATCTTATTGCTAAATTGCATGTTTAAGTACTCGTTGCTCGAAAATTTGTTAAATAGATTCTTTGCAAAGTTAATTTCGGAGGTAAATGTCCAATTTTGAAATACGTTTAAGTAAATTGAAAGTGCGTCCGAACTTGGAAAGAATCTATAAGCATTATTTTCAATCCAAAAACAAGATTGAAAAATGGCAATGTTCTTTTGATTAAACGACTTTGTGAAATTATCTAACAAAGTTTGAGGAGTTGTAGGCGGCGGAAAATTTAGATTCGACTCATTTGGTTCTTCGGGTGTTCTTGTCCGAAAAATTTCGCAAGAGATTAGAAAAACGATTAGCAAAATTGCTGTTTTTTTCATTTAATTTCTGTTCTATTTTCAATGGCATTTAATAATGTAGCATCATCAGCAAATTGAATTTCTATACCAGAAGGAAGTCCACGAGCAACTCTAGTTAAACGTATTGGTAAAGTTTTAAGAAGATTGACAATATAGTGAATAGTTACTTCCCCCTCAACACTTGGATTAAGCGCAAAAATAATTTCTTTTGCTTCTTTAGCTCGGTTGACTAATTCGATAATCTTAAGTTTCGAAATAGAAATACCATCCAAATGATTAATTGTACCATGGAGAACATGGTAGACCCCTTTGAATTCATTGGTTTTTTCTATTGCAAGTAAATCGTCTGGCTGTTCAACAACGCAAATTAAATCTTTTTTTCTTTCTGGGGAATCACAAATAGGGCATGGGTCAGCTTCGGTAAAATTGTAACAAATACTGCATAATTTAACATTTGTCTTAAGTTTAAGGAGTGTTTCCGAAAATTTATGAATGAATTCTTCGGGTTGTCGAAGCAAGAATAGGGTAAGCCTTTGAGCAGATTTTCTTCCAATTGTTGGCAAGGAAGTAAGAATCTCAATCATTTCCTCGATCGTTTGACTCGTGAATTTCATATTTGTTAAAATTTAAAGTTAAAACCGGAGGATGAAGCAAGAGGACCTAAAAACTTCTTTAATTCCGAATTTCCTTCTTCTTTTGCTTTATCCAATGCAGCATTGACAGCAGCAACAATCAAATCGGATAACAGAGATTTATCGTTAAGTTCAAATGCTTGATTTGAAATTTCAAGCGCAATAAGTTCAAAATTACCATTAACTTTAGCTACTATCAAACCAGCACCACTTTGCCCCTCGAAAATTTTTTCTGCAGATTCCATTCTAAACTTTTGGAATTCTTCTTGTATCTTCTGAAACATCTCAAAGGCTTCTTTGAAATCAAATTTCATATTATACCAAATTTAAACAACAAAATAAAAATTTTTATTTTTGTAAATATAGAAACGTTAAATTAAAATCATTGTTTTTCTTAAAGAGGTCTTTTATGGGAATTTTTAGCAGAATAGCAGACATTTTCAAAGCCAATGTAAATGATGCATTGGACAAAGCAGAGGATCCAGAAAAAATGATTAAACAGATGGTCCTCGAGATGGAAGAAAGTGTTAACAAAGCAACTCTTGCAGTTGCAAATGCAATCGCAAACGAAAAATCTCTCGAAAGAAAGATTGAAAAATCAAGGAAAGAATCTGAGGAATGGGAATTCAAAGCTCGCCAAGCATTGCAAGCCGGTAGAGAAGATCTTGCTAAATCTGCTCTCGAAAGGAAAATGATTGCGGATAAGAATTTTCAAGACTTACAACCAATTTATCAACAGGCAAGAGAAACTACAAATAAGCTTCGAACCCAACTAAATAGTCTTAAGTCTAAACTTGAAGAAGCACGAGCTCGGCAAAGTACTCTTATCGCACGCTCCCAGGCTGCGAAAGCCCAAAAGCAAATTGCTAAAAGCTTAAGTGGGGTAGGGTCAGATGCTTTTGGCAAATTCGATAAATATGAAGAAAAAATCGAAAAACTTGAATCAGAAGCCTTGGCATTTGAACAACTTGCATCTGAAAATACGTCACTTGATGAGGAATTTAAAAGATTATCCTCATCTTCTGATGTTGAAAAGCAACTTCTCGAATTGAAAGCCAAAATGGGTTTACTTCCACAAAGTTCACAAAATGAAATTCAACAATAGAGGTTTAATATGGAAGATAAGGAAATTTTAACTGCAAATGAAAAAGACGGATTTATTCAAACACCACAAGAGATTTTGGATGCCATCTCAATGCAGTTGGGTAATTTGCTTGATGAGTATTTCCCCGAACACATAAAATTTGATAATTCAAGGTTTACTATACAGAAAGGGTCTTCTCAGATAATGATCATGGTAAGACCCTATACGACAACCGAGGCTTGTATTGAATTTTATTCAAATGTAGTAACAGGAGCTCAAATAACCTCGGAATTAATGCATTTTCTTTTAAGAAAAAATGCAGAACTTCACTTTGGTGCTTTTGGTTTGATTTTTGACAATACAATTACTTTTTCGCATACAATTCTTGGGAGCTCTTTAAATCCACAATCATTAAAATTAATTCTCAAGACAATTGCTGTAATCTGCGACCATTATGATGATATAATAGTAAATCTCTCTGGGGGAAAGAGAGCAGCAGATCTAACTTCAGATTTAGAAGAAGAGTAAAATTATTTAATAGAATTTTAGTTATTTATTAATTATAAAGGCTGGTTTTGGTATTAGACTCTATAAGTTTGTTTTCTGCCAACTTGTAAGCACCGAATATTACAAAAGAATAAAAAATATCTCCTAAAAGACTAAAACCCAACATACCCACTGTTGATGTATTGTAAAATGGTAAACCCATCGTGTAACATTGAACTAGACCTTCAAAATTAAGTGGGTACATCCCAGAAGTTAGCCACACTGCAAAATTTGTGATGATATAAAATGAAAAGGAAGAGAGTAAAATAAGGGAAAATAATCTACCAAATTTAAATCTATTTCTTAATATAAAACCAAAAGTAACAATTAAAATAAAGGAAAGATAGACAGCCCACAT
>FMJZ01003373.1_pt1 | contig 31058 bp, 23 predicted proteins | sample 1987881 | NCBI WGS metagenome assembly FMJZ01 (sample SAMEA4378227, study PRJEB15110) | soil metagenome | biome: soil; feature: Field; material: Soil | place: India | collected 2015-03-11 | depth 0 m
GAATTTTTTCATCCATTTTCTTCGGCTGCTCAGGAGAGCAATCCTCCGAATTGGACACTACGCAGGGAGTAAATCAGTGCCCTTCAACTGACGAACCTCTGAGAAGTTCCATGCCGCTTGGGCAATTGAAAGAAATCGGTGTTGTAGATGATTTCCAACGAAGCCTCTGAAAGCAAGAAGCCTTTCTCCCGAAGCGCTTCCAAAGGGTTTCGCATTAACTTGGTCCTGAAGATTAAGTCTTCCATGCTCAGCATGAAAACTTGTTCAAGTTGGTAGCGGTCAAGTATCTCTAAAACTTGTTGCGCTTCTCTTGCCAATTCGGTTCCGGGGGCGAGGGCTATAGTGCGTTGATATGCCATAACTGCTTGAGCGTAATTGCCGAGTTGATGTTGCAGTGTGGCTAACTTGAAATGGATGATGGGGTCGGTTGGTGCAAGTTTCACCAACTCATGCACAACTTGAAGCGCTTCCTTAACCTTCCCCTTTTGCAAGTAGATAAATGCCAGCAAGTCAAGGAGGTTGGGGTTTTGCGGGTCTTGCTCAAGTCCTTTGAGGGCGTGTTCCATCGCTTTATCCAACAAACCTATTTCCGAGCAAACCTGCCCCATAATTTCCCGCAAAAAGGGAGTATCATGCCCGAGTTTCAAAACTTGCTCAAAACTTTCAATCGCCTCACGAAATTGACCGAGATTTCGCTGCAACTGACCGAGGGCAAACCATAAAGCAGCGGAGTCGGGTATTTGCTCTACGCCTTTCTTCAGTAGCAGTAAGGCTCGCTTTATTTCTCCCTTCCGCTCCAAAATCTGAGCGGCAACCTCATATGGTTCTGCTTGTTTGTCAGAAAGTTTTAAAGCCATCGCCAAATGTTGGATAGCGTCAGCCCAATGTTCAAGTTGGGCTTCAATGCGTGCAGCCCAAAGGTGGAGGCGCCAATTCTGCTTTTGTTGCTTTAGCCAGCGCTTGACTTGACGGATGGCTTCCTTCCACTTGCCAAGCCCGACCAAAGCGTTTACGAAAAGGTATTGGGCTTCTTCGGAATCTGGCACTAAGGAAAGGGCGCGACGGGCAACTTTGATTGCCTCTGGCAATTTCCCACTTTCAAGCAAACAACGAGCCCATCCAGTCAATGCCTTCGTGAGCAAAGGTTTCAATATTTCAGAGCGCGACGCTTTCCTTGTCAAATTTCGTGCAACTTTGCGGAACCGTTCCTCTGCTTGCTGCCACTGCTGTTGTTCCATGAATTTGTTCGCTTCGTCCAATAAGGCTTGGCTGCCTGCAATTAGGTCAATTTGCGCCATCACCATCACCCCCTGATTGAGGGATTTCTTGGGCAGCCGTCACTTTCATTGATTCCAACAGTTCATCCAATTCCTCACCGTCCATCGTTTCCCGCTCCAGCAACCGATTTGCAATTGCATCTAAAACATGTCGGTTTTCCTGCAGTAGGCTTTTAGCCCTTTGATAGCACTCCTCCACAATCCTCCTAACTTCCTTGTCAATCTCGCTGGCAACTGCTTCGCTATAGTTCCTATCTTCAACGATATCTCGTCCCAAGAAAATGGGGCCTGCTTTTCGCCCCAATGTGACAGGACCAAGCCGCTCGCTCATCCCAAACTCACAAACCATTCTGCGCGCCAATTCGGTTACTCTCTCCAGATCGTTTTGAGAACCTGTCGTCACTTCACCAAAAATCAGTTCCTCAGCAGCCCTGCCAGCGAGCATAACTGTCATTTCGTCAAGTAACTCTTTTTTGCTCATCAAATGCTTGTCCTCTTGCGGTAAGTTCAGGGTGTAGCCTAACGCTAAACCTCGCGGGATGATGGTGACTTTCGTCACCTCACGAACTTTGAGTAACTTGCTAACCAAAGCGTGTCCACTTTCGTGGTATGCCAGAACTTTTTTCTCTTTGTCAGTGATTAATCGGCTTTTGCGTTCTGGGCCGGCGATGACTTTTTCAAGGGCTTCCAAGAAGTCGCTCATTTCAATCTCGCTCTTGTTTCTACGGGCAGCCAAAATTGCAGCTTCGTTGACCATGTTGGCTAAATCTGCGCCAGAAAAGCCTGCGGTTTGCTTTGCCAGTTTTTCAATGTCAACATCATCGGAGATGGGTTTCCCTTTTAGGTGCACTCGCAAAATTGCTTTGCGCCCTTTAGCATCAGGATGGTCAATGATAATCCTTCGGTCAAACCGCCCCGGTCGGAGCAATGCTGGATCTAAAACATCGGGACGGTTCGTTGCTGCTATAACGATTATTCCGCTGTTTTGCTCAATTCCGTCCATCTCAACGAGCAATTGGTTTAAAGTTTGTTCCCGTTCGTCGTGTCCTCCTCCGATCCCTGCAAATCTCAACCTTCCAACTGCATCAAGTTCGTCAACGAAGATGATACAAGGTCGGCTGGCCTTTGCTTGGTCAAAGAGGTCTCTTACCCTTGCTGCTCCTACTCCGACGAACATTTCAACGAACTCGCTACCGCTGACATGGAAGAAAGGAACTCCTGCTTCGCCGGCGACGGCACGAGCTAGAAGTGTCTTTCCACTTCCTGGCGGTCCCATGAGTAGGACTCCTTTGGGAACTTTTGCTCCCAAGGCTTGGAATCTTTGAGGATTTTTCAGGAACTCAATGACCTCTCGCAACTCTTCTTTCGCCTCTTCCAAATCTGCCACATCGTCAAAAGTCACTCGCGGCTGGTTCTGGTCATAGCGGCGTGCTCGGCTGCGAGCAAAGTTAAAGGCTTGTTGGTTGCCTGCCTGCAATTGCCTGAAAATCAGGATCAAAAAGGCGATGAAGCCTATCATGAGCAAAAACGATAGGATAAACTGTTGCCATTGAATTGCGCTCATAGGCGAGCTGCGAAACCGAACAGGAACTTGGTGTTGCAGCAGTAATTGCTCCAAATTCTCCAAACGGTCAGGCAACTGAACAGTGAAAGTTGTTCCGTCAAGGAACAAACCGAAAGCCCTTTGACCGCTTATTTCCACTTCCCGAACTCGCTGTTGAGTGACAGCCTGGACGAACTCGTCATACCTCAGTTCACGAACCTTGCTCATCTGTTCGCGAACAACGAAGTAAACGAGAAAGGCAGCTATAAGGCTTATGGCAAAAAGCCAGCGAAATGCTTTCATCCTCGGTCACTCACTCCTGCAATATGCTATCATGGTTTTGCTTTCACTTTCGCCCTTTCAAAGTTTAAGGCAGTCTGGATCAATTTGCTGCCAGTCTAATCAACCAAACTGTCCCTTTGGTCACTTGCATGAAAAGTTGCTGTGGCAAATGATATGAGGCATTCGTTGAGTGCCTTTCAATGATGCCGAGAGCCTCCTCAACATGTTCAAGGCTAACTTCATTCAATGGTCCGACTAATCGTTCAACCATGCAACGGAAAATTCGCCTCTGTGACGCTTTCGGGACTTTAAGCAAATCGCCTCGGACGATAGCAATTTTCTGAGAGTCGCCGTGAACCAACATCCTTGACAGTTGCTCTTCTGCAATTTGGTTTAACAGGGCACTTTCGTCGCGAGCCAACTCGCACAAGCGCCAAAGGGCTTGGTCAACCTTGCCAAACCGCTGCCTTAGTAACGGCAGAAGTTCAAGCCGAACCCAGTTGCGTGGGATTTTAGTGTCAAGGTTGCTTTTGTCAAGCCTTGGTTGAAGCCTGTAAACTCTCGCGTAAGCCTCTGTCTCGGTCCTCCAACACAAGATGAGTGGTCTGACCAACCAGACCTGACCATCACTCTCAACCCGCCCATCCTTAAGAGTCAACGGGCTGATTGGTGGAATGCCTTGAAGTCCATCCGTGCCAGTGCCACGAAAGAGGTTCAACAGCATAGTCTCAATCGCGTCGGTCGCTGTGTGACCGAGTGCTACTTTGTTTGCACCAACTTGAAAAGCAACTTCAACAAAAAAGCGATACCTTGCCCTTCGTCCTGCTTGAGCGATTGAAAGTTTTTGCTCGCGAGCCAGCGATTTGACATCGGCTTTTTGGCTTATGCACTGAACCTTCAAGCGTTCGCAAAATGCCTTGACGAACCTTTCATCTTCATCTGCTTCCTCGCCTCTCAATCTGTGATTGAAGTGGGCTACAAAAATTTGCCATTTAAATTTATGGCTAAGCCGCCAAAGGACATGAAGCAGGGTCAACGAGTCTGGACCGCCTGAAACGCCGATGATAACGGTTTCGTTGGGTTGAAGCATTCGAAACTTTGCAATTGCTTCCTTGACTTTTTGCGTGACCGCTTCAGGCGCTGCAATGTATTCCCACTCGTTTAAACCTTCAACGACAACAGTCGGTGCTTCAGGCATGCACTATCGCCTCCAATGCATAAGTTTTCCGTCAATTCATTGCTTCTTGAAACGGCAGTTTAGCGAGCATCGGAGACAAGCCCAAAGTTTTTGGGGTTCGGCAATAGCCTTGCCACCAAAGGCAATCACTCTAACCTGACATAGTCAAGTTCCACGACTATACCTGCGCCACTTCCTGGGTCAAGACGAATCTGCGTTACAATTCCACGCCACTCGGGCGATTGACTTAAGTCAAAGCTCAATTCGTGCCATTGCCCATCTGTCGGAATTGGGAACTTGACGCTTTTGCTTTCGCTCCAATTTGGATCGTCCTCGCGAACCCAAAAAACTTGTCCAACGGGATGGGCACCTGCGGGGAATTGAGCCCTTAACCTCAAAACGAGTTTCCGAAGCTTCGTTGCTTCAACGCGAATCGGTGGGCTGTGCATGTAGGGATCGCCACCGGTTGAACGGGTTCGCAAAATTCCGCCCTTGACTTCAAATGGAGCAAGGTCATTAACTGGAGCCCAATCACTCAGGTCATCATCAACATTGAACTCCCAAACAGGTTGCTCCCACAAAACACCGAGCAACTCGTAAATCGTCGGTTGAACACCTATCAACCTCACCGTCAATGTCTCAGTTTCGTGCTTGAGGTGAAGCAAAGCGAGTTTGCGACGAGCATCATAGCGGATGAGGTCAGGAAATTGAGATTGGGGACTGGTGACGGTAAGAGGACGGTCATTGACAAAAATTTGACTCGGTTTCGTGATGCAAGCGACGATTGTTTGCGATTCAGTGACTCCTTGTGGAACGCGCAAAAGGAACGTCAATTCACCCCCTTCCCACTCCGCACGCTCAACAATTGCGTCGCTCGTGATGCGAATTGGTGGCTCGGTCTTGACAGTAACTGTCTCGTAGCCCCAAGCGTCGTCGTGGGAGTTGCGAAGCAACCACAAATTGCGAACGATCCCATGAGGGGTTATGATGCCCTTGTCGTTAGGTCCGTAGCGGTAAGTTAACGCCACGCTGTCTGGGTAGTTGCCGTCAGGGTGATTGACTGCGGCTTGATGTTGAATTCCGCAAACAGTTATGCCTTCGGTAATTTGACGCCAGAATTCTGGGTTTTGGAAACTCGGGACCGGAGATTGGCTCAATGCCTTTGAGAGTTTCAACAGAGCATATGCGTAGTCAAGTCCATTCCACTGGACAGGAGTCCCAAACCAAGATGCTGCCGAAAAGAAACTTGTGCCGAACACTGGGATGGAGGCATAGCGCATCATTGTCGGTCGGTCAGGTGAGTTCCAAAGGTAAATAAACGGCAAGCCTGTCTTCGCCCAATAAACCGCCCGCTCAAGCCAATAACCATTGCCAGTCAACCACCACGCTTCAAGGTAGGCATGAATTGCATTTGCGGCGGCAAGGACATCGGGACAATGCAGTGGCACTTCCCAAGTTTGAGCGCCTTCAGGGCGAACGAAATTTTTGTCAATGAAGCGAATTGCTTTCAAACCAAGTTCTGCTGCCTTTGTTGAGCCAGTCATGCGAGCATACCTCAACAGCGCGATTGCCCGCCGCAGAAGGAAAGTGCAAGTCCCGACGGTTGTGTTGCCTTCCTTACCGTAATCGTCAAGTGGTCGGTTTGGTGCGAATTTTTTCAGCATTTCAAGTGTCCAACCTCTGTCAAGGACAAAACCCCACGACCCATCTTCCCTTTGCGTTCGTGCGTCATCAATTGCTTGCCGCTCCAAAGTTTGTAATCCACTGAATAATTTCCCATATCGGTCGGAACTCATCCCAGCTTTGCTTCGCTTGAAAGTCTCTTCATCAGGATACGGTCGCTCGGGAACAGGCGGGAGCGGGAATTTAGCGAAGTAAGCGTCATATGCGTCAATGACCTCACCCTTGCCGCCAATTATCCAAGCAGTTAACTGCAAAGTGTTTTGTGGCGAAAAGGTGAACGGATTTTGAGCCCAAACTGAATTTTCCTTCACCCACTTGGGGACATTGGGGACCATCAAGGCAAGCAAATGATTATCTTGGTTGGCGATGATGTTGGGAACGGCGAAAATTGGTTGCGGGCATAAACCGGTCTCAGCACCTTGACCATCACCCTCAGTCCACTGCTGCAACGCATCCCACATTAAACCGACGAAAGAGCCATCGTGCGAAATGACCATCAACGGTTTCGTGAGTTTGTATGGGTGTGGGACGATGTGCAAATGATGTGGTGGGTTACTGTATCGAGCGTCATCGACGGTCTCGTCAGACAAAAGCCAATAGACGCCAGGCAAAAGAGCCATTGACTTCTTCGTGCCGAAAGTTTGATCGCCGACAAAGAGCACTGGTGCTTGTACACCCAGAATTTGCCTTGTGCTAGTGACGCTCAATTTCCAACTAACTTTAACAGCATCGCCATCAGGCTCAAACCTAATCTCACCTTGCCAAACTCCTCCATCAATCTCGTCCTGCCAATGAATTGGAAACGAGAGACCGCCGTTTGGCAGCTTTTCCGCCTTCTTCGCAAACACAGGATGAGTTACTCCTTGACGCCTAATATCAAAGTAGGAGACGAGCAAAAGTTGCGGTGATGCTGCAATCCTCCGCCAAGCCTTGCCGTCATGAACTTCAACGATAAGCACACCGTAGCCGAAAGGATTTGATGGGAACAAAAGTCGCAAATTCTTAGCCGCTACAATCAACGTCCCTTTGTCCCGCTCGTTTATTGGTCTGCTAATGATGCCCTTCGCGACCATGTTGAAAGGTGTTCGCCCAATTTGGACTTGAATTGATGCCAAACATTGAGAGGGCTTATTGCCCCTCACAACCCACGAAACTGTGGTTTCACCTGGTAGGATAGTTGTCAAGTTTGTTTTGAGACTTCCTTGCACAAGGGACAAACCCTGCAAAGACAATTGAGCGGTGACACCTTCTATCGCAGCATCGCCTGTGTTTTTCAGAACTAACTTTAGTTGAGACGGGACGCCAGCGAACAAAACGGCATTGGCAAATCCGAATGAGTGAAGTTTCAACTGAGCCGAGCAAATGTGCTCAACCGACTTTGTGACCTGTGGCATTGCTTCCCAACGGACTACAAACCTCGTGCCTATTCGCCTCAATCCCTTGACAAACCATCTCAAGGTTGCACTCTCTTGAGGTGTGACACTTGACGGGAGTTCTACCAATTCAGTTTCAAACTTTTGAGGGGCAACCAAATTAGCATCCACGGGTGCAGGTTCATCACCTGTGTTCTGGAGTCTCAAAACCAAGTAACCTTGCTCACCACGTTTTGATCCTTCCTCAAAGCGAAGATTGTCAAGCCTCAAGTGCCAACCTGCTTTTTCAACGAACCGAAAATCATCAAAGATAACCGCGGCAGGGGCAGGTTGACCGCCCTCGTTGATTCGCAAACCAATTTGCACTGCCCGAACTTCAGGTTTATCGGAAAAGTCAAAAGCCAAGACACCGATGTGCCACTTGTTGTCGCCAGCGAAATTCGGTGTAATGATGTAAACCGAGCGAGGAGCGCCACCTTCCAAATTGTCCGCTCTCATCGGGATGGCGTAGACGCGAACATTGTCCGTTGATGCCTTGACAACTTTATAGCGGAAAATTAGAGCGCCTTTCTTGACAGGCAACATCGCGCCGATGTCTGGTACTACCTCGCCAGGTTTCCCAGCCCAATATGAACGGTTTACGCCGATAGTTGCTGTTGAGCGCGATTCCATGTAAAGTGCGAAACGACCTTCAGCGGCGTCGGTCGTGACTCGGACAACCGCATCTTCTTTTTTTGAAGCGAACCATTCCCACCCAACTGGGAAACGAGTCGCACCCAACTCTTCAAAACCTCCGTTCGCAATTTGAGCCATCGCAGCAAATTGAAAAAGTGTCAACACAAAGCAAGTTACCAACCATTGCTGCATTTTCATCACCTCATTACAACATCATGCATCATGCCCCGCTTTATTTTGCCACCTGTAGGGTCCGAGGTTAGACGCGAAAAAAACAAAGTGAAATTCCATCAAAATCGGTCTAAAAGGCTCTTGCATGTTGAAATCGGTGTGGCTATAATTTGAGTGCCTTCAAGGCACGAGACGGCTGCGGATGGGTGCTGGGAAGTCCGGTGAAATTCCGGCGCTGTCGCGCAGCGGTAACCGGGGACGAAAGCCGCTCGGTGCTGCCGCCCTCAACCTTGCGGTAGCACGACACGTCACTGGCGCCTTAATGGCGTTGGGAAGGCGCGGTGAGTAGGATGATCCGGAAGCCCGAAGACCGACCCATCCGACCCCGTCGCTCGTTCGCCTCGCGGGCTGGGCGAAGGAGCGAAAAATTGTCAAGGTATTGCCTTCTGATGCCCGCCGTTGACAATTTGCGGGCATCAGGTTTTTAGGCAATGCTGCCCCTCTTTCGCCCTTCCCGCAAGCAGAAAAACTATGCTTGTGAGGAGGGATTTGAAATGGCAGTGCGAAGCAAATTGCGTCGTGGTTTTGAAGGGTTCACGCTTATTGAACTCCTTGTCGTCATTGCGATTGTCGCCATTTTGGCGGCAATCCTGTTCCCAGTGTTCAGCCGTGCCCGTGAAAAGGCTCGTCAAGCCTCTTGCATGTCAAACCTCAAGCAGATCGGACTCGCTGGATTGCAGTATGCTCAGGATTACGACGAACGCCTCTTCCCAATTGCTTACGACGATTGGTCCCATTACTGGTGGGGCTATGTTGACCGAGCAACTCGTACTGTTGACTTCACTCGCGGTTTCTTGCAACCCTACATGCGGAATGCACAAATCAAAGCCTGTCCTTCGTTTCGTGAGAATCCCAACTTCGCCTATGGTCATTTGGGCTACGGCCATAACTATGCGTATTTGAGCCCAATGAACCCGCCGACCTGGACACCGATTGCTGTTTCCCTCGCTCAGATTGCCAATGTAGCGGAAACCGTTTGGATTGCTGATTCTGCCCAATGGCGGACATGGGGTTCTGGCGCGCCAGTTTTTGAAGGCACAGGTTTCCTTGAACCGCCTTCTTATTCCAATCCGACCTTTCACGGTCGTCACAACGAGATGGGAAATGTCTTGTGGTGTGACGGGCATGTCAAGGTCTTTAAGCCAGTTTTCCGCTATCCTCCCGATTCAAACTTCCAACCGCACCGTGAGCGCTTACTGGGCGATATTGACCGTGATGGTAACTTCCTGACGAACGAATTGTTTGACCTGCAGTGACCTTAATGCTTTAACTTGCAAACGGGCTTGCAGTTCCGCAATATTTTGGGGATGAGCGGCGGCGAGGGCGGGACTTTTTCGCACAATTTTTCATCCCGCCCGACAAATCATAGATGAAAAATCGTTACACTTGGGGAGCGGCTCTCCTGAGCCGCGAAAAAATTGGCATGAAAAACAAAATTCACTTAGGAGCGACTTTAGTCGCGACGAATATGCGACGAAAGACAGTGACATAAATTCTGGGCTAAAGCCCTTCCTACAGTTGATGTTGACATCGGCGCATCAGAAGATGCGACTTCCGAAAGCTGCTGAGAAAAATTGGCATGTAAAACAAAACGGCGCGTCAGAAGACGTATGTTACTTGCTCACTGCCTTTTCACCTGAGTAACTCATCTCCGTATCGCTTCAAATTGTCAAGGACGAATTTGGCTTTGCGGTAGACTTGGTTATCACTGTAATTGGAGCAAACGAAAACGCTGTCTTGCTCTGTGAGTTTGCCGAACTTGACAGTTATCGTTTTGCCATCTTTGAGTTTGACCTCCGCTTCAAATTGGGGTTTGTTCAATCCGTGTTCCGGTTTCGGTTTTTCGGCGACCCACTTTTCTGCCCTCATGCTCTCCAACTCAAACAAGATGCTGTCAACAGTTGTCCAATTGGTACCCTTTCGTTTCGGCTCAACGATTTCCCAATTCCGCTCCGCCCGTTTGACTAACCGGACTTTCTTTTTGTCCCAGCGAAGCGAAATCTCCTCAGCGTCGTCCCGCTTGAACTTGACAATCTGCAGATCCCGCAAATCGTTGGGAGATTTCTTGAGGTCGTCAAGCAGACTCATTCCCACTTTGTAAACGGTATCACCTTCACTGGTTCTCAGGTAACCCTTGTTGCCCTTGACGCTCATCCAGACCGTTTTAGGTTGTTTCTTGCCTTTCTCCCAAAGCCTCAACTCAAGTTGTGGTTTGTCCAAACCGAATTCGGCGAGGTTTTGCCGTTTGTCAATGAAACCTTCCGCTTGTGCGCCGTCAAGTGCCCAGAGGATATCATCCACTCGCCAAGAGTCGGCAGGGACTTTAACGGGCTTGAGCATTTGCCACTTCGTTTCTTCGCCTTCTTTACGTTTCCGCAATTCAATCTCCGTGCCGTCAAACTTCAAAACCAAACGCTCAACATTGTCTTTCTTGAAAACGAGCACTTTTTTGGAGCGCAAATCGTTTTCGGTCTTGCGGATGTCCCTCAAGTCAAAATCGTCAACGAGGACGATGGCAGGAAAACGAGTCGTGCGGGCGTAGTATCGTGTTTTGTTCGTTTCGTGTTGCTTGCCGATAGTTATCGTCAGCGGTTTTTCGCGCCCTTTTAGCCAAAGTTGAACCTGTAAACTTGGCTTGTCAAGTTGGAAGTTGACAAGTTGAGTTTTTTTCGGTCGCTCAACAATAAACTGGCGAGCCTGAAGGGTTGAAAGCCTGTCAAGGAGATTTGTGACGGCGTTGTTGTCCGCTTCTGTTCTCAAAGGTTCAACTAAGCGCCATTCGTCTTTGCCTTTTCGTTCACAGACGATTTGCTTGTCAGGGTAAATGAGGTCAATTTTGGTCACTTTGTCTCGGTTAAAAAAGACCATGCGTTTGTCCCTGAAATCGTCCGGCGTTTTATTGGCGTCGTCTAAAAGCCAACTCGTCAGCACGACGGGTTTGCGTCGACCTTCCACGATGGCGTAAACTCCTAAGTTGTCAGGGGTCTTTTGCCCAAACTCAATTCGGTACTTGCGACGGCGCTTATCATGGACAGTGAGGACAACGGGGGGATTGGTCAATCCGTACTCGGCTTTTTTCTCCTCAAGTTCCACCTCGGCTTTCAGGTTTTTGAAGCGGTTGAGCAAGGTTTCAACGGTCGTTTTGTCAGCGGGCGCTTGGACGGGTTTTGTCAGCCACCAGCTTTTGTTTTTCCGCTCAAGTATAACTTCTTTAGGCTCCTGTTGACGCTTCACCTCAATTTTCACAATGTCATCGGGCTTCAAATTGAGAACGATCTTCCCTTCCACTACTTCACCTCGTTCACGAAGCAGCACATAAACAAGTAGCACCGCAAAGGCAATCGCCCAAATTGCAGCGCCACGAAGCCGCATTGACATCACCTCGGCAAGGAAGTTTTTTCGCGTAGCGTGCATGTGAGTTCTTAGTTTTACGTTTTACTGTGAAATTCATTTGCGCCAGTCAGCGATTTTTTGCTTTGCCCATTCCCAATCTTCAGGGCTCAAAGCCACCTCTGGTTCTCGCTCATATGGCAAACGATAATCATAACCAGCCCTATCGTAAACTGCATTGAAAACACTTTGCAAATCCAACATCACATCAGGTTCACCACGCTTAAGAGGTATCGGTATCGTTGGCAAAGGTTGACGAACAGTCCAAGCATAAACTTCTGCAGTGGGACGACGATATGAGCGACTGATAATGGCGTAGTAGTGAGCAGAAGGTAAAGGTTTGCCCATCGGCAACCTCTCCCCTTCCCTCAACAAATCCAACTCAACCAAGTGAACATCACTAAGCAAAATCTCGTTGCGACGGTTAAGATACTCATCCCTTCCCTTCCCCTCCCGCTTGTTGAAAGGTGAAAGCATCTCTATGACCGTCACAACCTTTTGAGTGGTCATCTCTCGGATTTCCAAGTAGTAGTGCCTTACTTCTTCAAGTTCGGGCAGTGGAATGAGAAGGGCAGTTGTTGTCACTGGTTGAGCTTCAAAGGTGGCGCTTCCTTCACGGATTTCTGAGATAGTGACATCGGGTCGGATGCGGCTCTCCTTTCCTGTCGCTACTTCGGCAACATAGACATATCGCTCAATGTGAACGGCGTAGCGAGGACGAACCTTTGGGACGAGAGAGTCGCTCATTGCGTTGATGAAGCGACCATGAAACTCCTGCCAGCCTGCGGGTGCTTCCAGATAAGGGTCCATGCCAGGGAAAGGTGACGGCATAGAAATCACCTCGCTTGTTACGACCAAAATTTTCGGTGCGACCTTTCAACATTTTGCCTGCCGATACAACTTCACAAGCGATGTCAGACATGTTTGCTTGCTTTTAATTTCAAATTCGTCTCGTCCACCAGACAATCAAGCCGCTAATGAGAATTGCCAGTGGCAGAACGATGACGCTCCAGACGAATGTGAAGACAGTTTGCTGTCTTGACAAAAAGAGCGTTTGAGGTGGTTCATCTTTTGGCGGGATGTCAATGAGCACATCTTCTTCTGCGAGCCAGTGGATACAGTTTGCCGCGAAAGCGCCGTTGAGCAGGTTGCGGACGAACTGGTTTGTAGCGAAGTCAGAATCGGCAAGCACGATGGCTCTCATCTTCTTTTTGTCCGTCACACTCTTCTCAACTGCTGCAGCGAGGATGAAAGGACCGCTTTCCTCGTTCGGGTCTTTACGGATGAACCCTTGAAGTTTTTCCTCCCGCCAACTTGAAGCACTTGTTTCAATCAATTCTGTCAATGTCACGCCTGAGGGGGTGTTGGTTTTTCGTTTAAGCGGTCTTGCGGTAACGAAAAGAACTGCTTCTGCTTGAGCCTTTTGGAATGGTCTGGTGATGTCGTGGAATCGGAAGCCGAAAGCGAATATAGCGGCAGCGTCGCCCAAAATGTTGTTTGCAGGTTCAACGACCATGCCTGGCTTCGCTTCTAAACCCCACTCGTCAAGCCAATCGTTGAATGAAGGCGCTGGGTCAGGTTCAAGCATGAGCAGCAACCTTCCACCTTTGTCCAGATAAGCCTTTATCGCCTGCTTCTCTTGAGGAAATAGTTCCCGCTGTGAACCTGCAATGACCAAAACATCAGAGTCTTTTGGCACAGTCTTTTCAATCAGTAACTTCAACTCTTTGATTTGGTAGTTGAGCCGTTCAAGCCCGCTCTTGATTATCCCCATACCTTCGCCAGCAAAACTATCGTAAGTGCGCTCGCCGTGTCCCTGAAGGAAGTAAACCGTCGGTTTTTTGTCTCTCGTGACCTTGATGAGTGCTCCCGTAAATTCCTTTTCACTCCCGAAACTCACCCGCTCCTTCTTTCCATCGGCTTCAAAGACGGTCACGCCTGTCCCCGTCACTTCATATTGCCTTGCCAATGCAGGTTCAATTCTCGGGTCAACGACACGGACTTTGATTTTGGGGTTCGTTGCTTCATATCGTTTGAGCAAATCTCGGACTCGCGAAAAATCTTGTGAGTTGACATCGTAAAAGGCAACCACATTGACTTCTTTGTTGATGCTGCGAACAACTTTCCGCGTTTGCGCTGAAAGGGTGTGGCGTTTTGTTTTTGTCAAATCCAAACTTGCATTGTGTCGGTCGGAAATGTAGATGAGGAGAGCCAAAACCCCCAAGGCAAAGATGCTACTCAGCACGGCATTCGCACCCATTCGCCCTCTTTGGCTGATGAGATAGCGCAACAATTCTTCAAAGTGGAAAGCCAGTAATCCAATCCACAAAGCAGCGCCGATAGCCCAAGCGAACGACCAAGCCCACTTTTTATCGGGTTGAGCGAAGTAAAGGCTCAAGCCAATCAAAACTGCAATGAACCCCAAAATCCCGATGACCAAAGCGTTGGCTTTCGTCAATTTGCGAATCCTTCGCATCTTTAATCACCCCTTTCATCGCCATCTTCTACTTCCAAGGACCTGCACCGCAAGGTAAAGGAAAGAAACGGACAGCAACAGGAAGAAAATTACATCCTTGCTTTGAATGAGCCCTGCCGTGAAGTCCTGATAGCGGTAGTAAAGTGAAACCTTTCGGCAAATCTCCGCTAATGTGCCCGTCCCTTCTGTCGGCCAAGTGATGACATAAACGAGGAGCAAAGTGCCGAAAGTGGCGAAGGCAGCGATGATTTGGTTGTCAGTTAAAGCCGACCAAAAGACCCCGACGGAAATGGCAGCAGCGCCGAAAAGTAGCAATCCGATGTAAGCCGTCCAATAAGGTCCCAAATCAACCCCTCCGCCAGAGAAGCGATGGACGAGATAGGGAACATAAAGTGTCAATCCCAAAGCGACGATGAGCCAGTAATAAGCTCCCAAGAACTTACCCAGCACAACTTGCCAGTCAGTTACGGGGGAAGTGAGCAGCAACTCCAAAGTTCCCAAACGGCGCTCTTCAGCGAGCAACCTCATTGTCACCATTGGCAAAACAATGAAGGAGATGACTGCCATGTTCCAAAACAGGTAACGCATATCGGCAGTTTGACCGATGCGGGCAATGGCAAAAAAGAAGAACCCTGTCCAAATCTCAAAGAATGCCAGCGTCACATAAGCGATCCAAGAACTAAACAAACTTCGGACCTCTCTCAAAGCGATGGTAAAAGTAACGGCGAACCACTCACCGATGCGTCCAACTTTCTCTTTCGGTTTAAACCTGACCAGAACTTTTGTCGCCTGAGCCATACCTCACTCTGCCTCCTTTGTGTCGACAAATCCCTTCCAACTGGATCGCCTTCTTTGGAGGGCGCTTCTCCGAAGCGCCGATTTGTTGACTATTCCTTTGTCACCAAGTTGACGAAGATTTCTTCAAGGGTCATTTCTTCACGGCGGAGTTCCAGCAAACCCCAACCGTTTTTGACAATGAACTCGGCAAGTTGCTCACGGATGTCGTGACCTGCGGGTGCTTCAATAGCAAAGAGATTGTCTCCGATGTGTTCAACCTTCATGACACTGTCAAGTTGACCCAAAGCGCTTAACGGTTGTGATGGGATGCGGGCGAGGCGAACTAAAATTCTCTCCGATTGGCTCAACCGCTTTGACAAACCCTCTGGAGTATCTTCAGCAACGATACGACCCTTGTGAATGATAAGCACTCGCTCACAAGTCATGGAAACCTCGGGCAAAATGTGAGTGCTCAAGATGATAGTTCGTTCGCCCGCCATGTCTTTGATGAGTTGACGCACTTCACGGACTTGAACAGGGTCAAGTCCGATCGTCGGTTCGTCCAAAATGAGCACTTGCGGGTCATGAATGATAGCTTGGGCTATGCCAACTCGTTGGCGATAACCCTTGGACAAATGTCCGATGATGCGGTCAGCAACTTCTCTCAACCCGCAACCCTCCACTGCATAGTCCACACGGTCACGGATTCGTTTCCGTTGAACACCGCGAATGCGAGCCATGTATCCAAGGTAATCACAAACTCGCATTTCATTGTAAAGCGGCACAGTTTCGGGCAAGTAGCCAGTTATGCGACGGACTTCCAAGGAGTTTTCAACGACATCATAGCCTCCGACTTTTGCCGTCCCAGTTGTTGGGCTCAAAAATCCCGTCAAAATTCGCATCGTTGTCGTTTTGCCTGCTCCGTTGGGACCGAGAAAGCCAATGATTTCGCCTTTGCGAACGCTAAAAGTCACATCGTCAAGAGCCCTTACTTCTCCGTAAAACTTTGTCAAACCAGCCACTTCAATCATGATGCTTCGCCCTCCAAGCTATTGAGCGATGGGACAACTTAGAAGGTTTCCTCTTTGCAAGCCGTGCCAAAATTTTAGCGCACCGTTCCAACTCAATACAACTGTGACGGAGGTCGGTTCGTCAATGGAGAGACAACTGCGACTTGGCATCCCAAAGGGGAGTTTACAAGAAGCGACTTTGAGATTGATGCGAATGGCTGGCTGGGAAGTTCACATTGAAGGTCGGTCCCACTTTCCTCGCATCAATGACCCTGAGATTCAAGCAATTTTGTTGAGAGCCCAGGAAATACCTCGCTATGTCGCCGAAGGTGTATTGGACGCAGGCATAACAGGCTACGACCAAATCGTTGAAAACGATGTTGAGAGCCAAGTCGTGCAAGTTTCGGAGTTCGTCTACTCAAAGCAAGGCTTAGGCAAGGTCAAGCTTGTCATCGCCGTCCACAACGATTCACCTTATCAGAGGGTTGAAGATTTGAAAGGCAAGCGGATTGCTACTGAGTTGCCCAATACTGTCCGAAAGTTCTTGCAACGGCGCGGCGTTGACGCTCGTATTGAGTTCTCGTGGGGTGCGACGGAGGCGAAAGTGCCAGAACTTGTGGATGCAATCGCCGATGTGACAGAAACGGGGGCAACCTTAAGGGCAAACAACTTGCGTATCATTGAGACCATTTTGGAGTCAACAACCCGCCTGATCGCAAATCCCAATTCGTGGCAGGATGAGTGGAAGCAAAGGAAAATCCGCCACATGGCTCTGCTGCTCCAAGGGGCACTCTTGGCTCAACAAAAGGTAGGGCTGAAGTTGAATGTGTCAAGGGCTGATTTGCCGAAAGTGCTTTCAGTTCTACCAGCAATGAAAGCACCAACAATCTCTCCCCTCGCCGATGAAGAGTGGGTCGCTATTGAAGTCATCGTTGATGAATTGCAAGTTCGCGAACTCATCCCTCAACTCAGAGAAGCAGGAGCCCGCGACATCATTGAGTATCCGCTGAACAAAGTCGTGCCGTAAATGAGTTTAGCCAAGTTGAGTATTAATTGTCAACGATTTTGACGAAAATGTTTGTCAGCGAAATCCATGTATCGTTCCCAGTCATACTCTGTCAAGCCATGCCCACCGCTGCGAATGTGGTAACCAATCGTGCCCATGACTGGTTGGTTGAGTGCAGGCATCTCCTGTGTAGGCAAACCTTCTTTGCCCAGCAACTTGTAAACTGGATCGGCGAACTTCGCTGCCAAAAATTCGCCTCTCGGGTCAGCCCATAAATCCTCATCAGCGCTGGCGATGTAGACAGGACGAGGAGCAGTTAAAGCGACGAGCATGTGTTGGTCAATCGGCAATTCGTTTTCTCGGTCATTGTATCGCTTGAAGTTTTCGCAGAACCAGTGCGGGAACGCAGAGTTAATGATAGCCACCGTCTCGCCAAACCGACGACGACTTAACGCTGCACCGCCGCATCCAGAATTGTTGGAGATGACGATAGCAAACCTTTCATCTTGAGCGCCAGCCCAAAGGGCAGTTTTGCCTAAGCGAGAGTGCCCCAGAACGACAACCCATTTTGCGTCAATGTCTTTGTCAACCTCAAAGTAATCAAGTACTCTGCTCAATCCCCAAGCCCAAGCACTGATTGCTCCCCACGCATCTGGCGGTCTCTTTTCACCGAACAGTTTGTCAAATGCAGCGAAAATACCGTGCTGGAAAGTCCCAGGGAAATCGGGCGCAATGTCACCGTAATAAGCAGTCGCAATCCCGTAACCACGAGCGAGGATTCTCTCAACAGGGATAGAGCGGTCGCGACCCCGCGAATCTTCTGATGGCGTAATTTTCTCACCTTTGAACCAGACAGGTTTAATGCGAATTGCTGGATCAGGGTGAATTGCGTGGTTGCCGAAAAAGTTCAGAAGGAGGAAAACGGGCACAGGGCGTTTGACATCGTTGGGCAAGTAAATAAGCAAGTCCATGCTCAGTCCATCAGGTTTACCCGTGAACAAAATGCGAACTTGCTTGCGTGTTGCTTTGCCATTCAGAGCGTTTTTGTCAAGATCAAAGACCTCAAAAGTCATTTCACCAGGTTTGCCGATAGGCGCTTTACCATACATGTGGGTTCGGAACAATTCAAGAATTTCGGGTCTTCGTTTGCTTCTCCAGAGTTCAGGTGTCATCACCTTTGTCCCGTCAAGGCAAACGAGCGGGTCAGGGAGGGTGTAAGTTGGGACCTTGGCTTCGTCATAGATGACATCTGGTCGCCTTTCGCTAAGTTTTTTGACAAGTTCAGGGTTAGGCTGCCATCCTTGTTGCCCTTCGCCCACAACCTGCGCCAATGCCACAAAAAACATCCAAAACATCCCATTCCACCCCCAAAGAAGGGTCAAGGTGAAGGTTCTATCCTTCGTTGTCAACCGATTTCGCATCACCGATCTGGCAGGTTGATTGGACGGCAGCGACGAAAGTGTCAATCTCCTTCCTCGTCCGTTTCTCCGTCACAGCGAGGAGCCAACCGTTGACAAGTTCAGGATAATAGCGGCGCAAAGGCAAACCACCGAGAAACCCTTTACTGAGGAGGAACTTGTTTAGTCTCTGTGGGTCAACGGGTAACTTGACGGCGAACTCTTTGAAAAATGGGGCGTTAAACAAAGGCAAAACACCAATGCTTTGAAGTTGCTCTGCAAGATAGTGAGCCTTTTGTGCGCAAAGTTCCGCCACTTGACGAATTCCATTCTTGCCCATCAAGGCTAAATAGGCTGCAGCGGCGATCGCACACAAGGCTTGATTTGTGCAAATGTTGCTGGTTGCCCGTTCGCGTCTTATGTGCTGCTCACGAACTTGCAAAGTCATTACAAACCCTCTCTGCCCTTTCGCATCCACCGTTTCGCCGACCAGTCGCCCTGGCATTTTGCGGATGAACTCTTTTTTGCAGGTGAAAATTCCCAAAAGCGGTCCACCAAAACTTGGTGGCAAACCCAAGCATTGCCCTTCAGCGACAGCGATGTCAGCGTTGTATTCGCCGGGCGGTTTCAGCACTCCCAAACTGATGGGGTCAAAAGCAACGACGAACAATGCACCAACTTGATGCACTGCTGACTCCAATTCGCTTACAGGTTCAAGGCAACCGAAAAAATTTGGGTGCTGGACGACAACGCAACAAGTCTGATCGTCACATTGCTCACGAACAAATTCAACATCGGACACACCCGCCTCAGGCAAATATGGCACTTCGACAAATTGAAGTTTCATGCCTGCGGCGTAAGTCTTGACAACTTGTGCCCAATGGGGATGCAGAGTTTTAGGCAAAAGGACTTTCTTGCGCCCATTAATGCTGTGAGCCATCAAAACCGCTTCCGCCAACGCCGACGCTCCGTCGTAAAGGGATGCGTTGGAAACCTCCATTCCTGTCAAGTCGCAGATGAGCGACTGATACTCGAAAGTGGCTTGCAGCGTCCCTTGTGACGCTTCCGCTTGGTAGGGAGTATAGGCGGTGTAGAATTCATTGCGACTGACGATATGCTGGACTGCGGGCGGAATGTAGTGGTCATAAATGCCAGCACCTAAAAATGGGACGAGGGACGGGTGACGAGGGACGCGTTCATCTTGTAACTCGCCGAGCGGGATGTTTTGAGCAGCGAGGAAGAGAAGATGGCGCAGCAGTTCGGGTTCGCTCAATGCAGGTGGTAGATTGAGCATCGCTTTTTCCCGCAACTCAGTGGGGATGTCGGCGAACAAATCGTCAATGCTTTTTGCTCCATTAGTTCGCAGCATTTCAGCGCGGTCCTCATCTGTGTTGGGCAAATAGGGAAAATGGCGCTGCTCGTTCATAAGCGTCCCTCCTGCTCCAGCATGCTCCGATATTGTTTGGCGTTCATCAAAGTTTTGAGTTCGTCGGGATCGCTCATCTCCACGACGATGAGCCAGCCATCGTCGTAAGGATCATTGTTGATGATTTCGGGGTGGTCAATGGCGTTTTGGTTGACGGCAGCGATGGTGCCAGAAACAGGCGCAAACAACTCTTCGTCAGCTTTAACTGACTCAATGATGCCAAAGGGTTGCCCTGCTTCAACGGTGTATCCGACTCCAGGCAACTCAAGGTAAGTGATGTCTCCCAGTTCGTTTTGGGCGTAGTCGGTGATACCGATAAAGGCTCTGTTGCCTTCTCGCCGAACCCACTCGTGGGTGGGCGAATAAAGCAGTTCTTCCGGAAACCTCAACTGCTCCAACTCAATCCCCTCCTTACCAGGTTACTCTCTAAATAAATTTGCCGCAAACTTGAGGTCTCAAATCAAGGGCTTGACAAAAGCCACTGCCTCGCAACTTCACCGTAACTGTCAAGGGAGTGTCGGCAGGGGCAGTCGGGGAAGTCAAAGTTCGAAATGACTCGCTCAAAGATTTGGGCTATCGTCGGGAGTTTTTGTCCCACCATCGTTTCAACTTCCGAGTGGGTAAGTGGCTGCTGCGATAAACCAGCACCCCAGTTGGTTACGATGGCGAGGACAGCATAGCAAATTTCTGCCTCGCGAAACAAAATCGCTTCCGTGCCAGCAGTCATCCCAGCGACATCACCTCCAAGTTGAGCGAGTGCTTTGACCTCAAAAGCGGTTTCGTATCTTGGGCCTTCACCGCAAACATAACAGCCTCCGTCAACGACCTTAACTTCCAAACTTTCCACCGCTTGAAGCAACCTTTGCCTCAAGGTTGGGCAAAAAGGTTGAGTGACATCAATGTGGACGATGGGTGCATCTTCCCCCTCAAACAATGTCAAGGGGCGCTGTCTTGTCCAATCAAGCAATTGATCGGGGACAATTAAAGTTCCCGGTGGAAGAGTTTGCTTTAAAGTTCCCGTCGCTGCAGTTGCCAAAACCACTGTAACATCTAACTGCTTCATTGCCAGCACATTTGCCCGATAGTTGATTTTGTGAGGAGGTAACTTATGCCCCTCTCCGTGACGCCAAAGGAAAACGACTTCACGATCAGCCAACTTACCGATAAGGCAAGAGGCTTGACCGAAACGGGTTTTAACATTGATTTTCTCTGTTTCTTGCAGCAGCAAAATTTTGGTGAACCCCGAGCCAGCGATTACCCCAAATCGCACAATTCATCACCACCATCCCAACTGTCGGCAAAGTTCGTGGTAGGCGTAGTCCATCAACTCTTTCAACTTGGCGACATCCTCTCGGTTATACTCAAGCAATCGGTGAAGTGCCTTTCGTTCGCCTCTCAGATATGCTTCCCAAAGCACCACAGCGTCAACACCTGTCATCCCTCTAACTTCCTCTTTTCTGAGGAAACCTAACCGCTCTTCAATCGCTTTTTGACTGCCTCGTATCCCCAATCGCTTGAGCAATTCTTGAACATCCAAGTGCACGGGGGGCAGAAGCAGAAAAGGGAACACTCTCTTCAGAAACGGAATATCAAAATCCGAGCCGTTGAAGGTGACGAGGATGCGGAAGCAGCGCAAGACATCCGGAACTTGCTCCAAGTTAATCCCGTCAACGAACGGCTCGTATCGGTCATTGTGATACAAACCGACGACGGTCACTCTGTCCTTATCGGTCAACCCTGTCGTTTCAATGTCAAGGCATACTGCTTGTGAACGAAAAGCACTGTAAAGGCGCCAGTGTTCCGAGGAGGGAAGCAAGTGAGCGAAGAACCTGATATTGCCTTTCGCTAACTGAGTAATGGATTGCTGAACGACCGTCAACCAATCAGGTCTTGTTGGAAAAGGCAAAGTCCCGTCTTGATACCGTTCTACAAAATCCTGCCACGAGAGCACGTCTGCTTCCCAAAGTTTTCGCTCTATTTCCCTCGTTGCCCCAGGTAAGTGCAGGAAAGTTGCCTCCAGCATGTCCGTTCACCTGGCAAGTGACAGGGTTTGGTTAAGGTTTCATCAAAAAGTCTATCAAATCGAACTTAGCAGCGCTAAAATCGTAACGACACTGAAGTTGGAGGGAAAAGCGATGAGTGAGTTGATTGTCAAGCCCACAATTGAACGGGGAAGTGGCAGAGCAATTTTCGGTGAAGCAGGTGCAGTGAAAATTCGTGTCGTTGACTTGAACCTTTACTACGGCGACTTCCACGCCCTAAAAGGCATTAACCTTGACATTTATGCCAACCGAATCACTGCGGTCATCGGTCCATCGGGGTGCGGAAAGTCAACTTTCCTAAGATGTCTCAATCGCATGAATGATCTCCTTGACGGTGTAAGGGTTGAAGGTCAAGTTTTGCTGGATGGAGTGAACATTTACGATAGCAGCGTGGATGTCGTCATGCTTCGACGACGCATTGGGATGGTTTTTCAAAAACCAAATCCGTTCCCAAAAAGCATTTTTGACAATGTCGCTTATGGTCCGAGAATTCACGGGATAAAAGACAAAAGGAAGTTGCAGGAAACCGTTGAACAAGCCCTCAAAGATGCTGGTCTTTGGGATGAAGTTAAAGACCGATTGTATCGCTCCGCCCTTGAACTCTCAGGCGGGCAACAACAGCGTTTGTGCATTGCAAGAGTCTTAGCAGTTGAACCTGAAGTCATTCTCCTTGATGAGCCGGCATCTGCCCTCGACCCAACAGCGACCCTGAAACTTGAAGACTTGCTCTACGAACTCAAAAGCCAATACACCATCGTAATCGTGACTCATAACATGCAACAAGCGGCACGCATCTCCGACTTTACCGCTTTCTTCCTCAACGGCGAACTGATTGAGTTCGGACCGACCGACAAAATCTTCACGCGTCCCGATGACCATAGGACTGAAGCCTACATTACGGGGCGTTTTGGTTGATGAAGGTGAAGGCGAGTTTACACTGTTTTCAGGAGGCGAATTGACATGGCAACTGTTATCCGAAAGTCCTTTGAAGAGCAACTTCAAGAACTGCAAGATGACTTGCTTAGGATGGGGCGGTTTGTTGAAGGTGCTGTTGCAAAAGCGATGCGTGCCCTCATAAACCAAGATGTCAACCTCTCCAATGAGGTCATCCAAGAGGACGACATCGCAGATGATTTGGATGTTGAGATTTTCACGAAGGCAATGAAACTTTTGGCGTTGCAACAACCTATGGCTCGTGATTTGCGAATAATTGGGACGGCGTTGAAAATCGTCACTGACCTTGAACGCATCGGTGACCATGCTGTTGATATCGCCAAACTCGCTCGCATTCTGTCAAAGCATAGGTTCTTCAAGCCGCTCGTTGACATCCCTCGCTTGGCTGATTTGGCACTCAGCATGGTGCACAACTCAATTCAAGCATACATCAACCGAGACATTGAACTTGCAATCCAAGTTTGCCGTGAAGATGACAAAGTTGACGACCTTTACGAGAGCCTTTTTGACGAGTTAGTGGGTTACATGGAGCGAGACCCCTCACTTGTTGAGCAAGCCACTTACTTGCTTTTCGTCGCTTACTTTTTGGAAAGAGTTGCCGACCACGCAACCAACATGGCTGAGTTCGTCTTTTTCGCAGAGACAGGTAGGCTCGAGCAACTGGCGAGAAGCCACAGGAGTCGCCCCGAACCGATACCTTAGAGTTCTGTCCTTGTGTCTCTTGTTATGCGCTGCAATTGGCTTGGCAAAATATTAGTCAGTGAAATGGCATAGAGAAACAAGGGGGTGATAAAGTATGTTGCGTCGACTCTGGATGGTCATTAGGTCGTTCTTCGGTGCGTTGCTTCGCAGAACGGAGGACCCCGAAGTGCTGCTTCGCCAATACATTGACGACGTGAGGTCAAGAGTTCCCAAGTTGAGGGCAGCAGTTGCTGAAGTTTTGGCAACAGAGTATCAACTCCAACAGCAAGCGGAGTACCTGAAAAAGCAGATTGATGATTATGACAAGCAGATTATCGCAGCATTGAAACTCGGCTACGAGGAAGAGGCAAAAGCCCTCATCGCTGCAAAGGTTCAAGCGGAAGAAAGTTTGCAGGACACTTTGGAGCAACTGGAAACTGCAAAGCGTGCATCGCAACAGGCAAGAGCAGCACTGGAAGATTACCAACGAGAAATGGAACGAAAAATTGCCGAAGCCAGAAGGCTCATCGGGCAATCACAACTGGCAAAACTCCAAGAGGAACTGGCACAAGCGATGGCAAGTTTTGAAGTCGGAACTCCAACGGATGTGCTTGAACGGATGAGGGAAAAAGTTCAAGAGAGGCTCGCCCGAGCCCAGGCGAGAGCAGAAGTCGCTACTGCCGACACTAACTCAAGGATGCGAGAAATCAAGAGGGCGACTGCATCTATTGGCATTGAGGAACGGTTGCTTGAATACAAGCGCCAACTGGGAATTTTGCCCGAACCGAAAGAGACCGAAAAGACAATGCTGCCACAACCTGAACCACAAAGTGAGCAAACAAGACCAACAGGGTAAGTTGCTCGGAGGGTGGCTCTCCTGAGCCGCCGAAATTGGGAGGGTGAGGTTACTACCGAACCTTAAGGTTGGAGGTCTTTAGTGGTGACGAATATGGGACGAAAAACAGAGACACGGGCTCGGGGTTAAAGCCCCTCCTACAGTTGATGCTGACATCGGCGCATCGGGAGATGCGCCCTCTGAGGAACTGCTGAAAGGAAGATTCAACAAAGCAAGTTAAAGCAAAGTTTATCATGGCAACGAAAGTTTGCTCCTCAGGTTTTTCTCGGGAGGTTGCTTTAGGATGTCCGAATTGTTGAATTTGCCCAAATGGGCACAGCAAGTGCGGCACCGCTACGAAGGCGGTGTCGCAAGCGTTTTTTGCCTGCACGGAAACATCAGGGATTTACAACCTTTTGTCAACCAATATTTGCCCCTACCCAACTTAATCGTTCGCGCTTTCACTGGTGGCAAGCAACTTGTGCTTTTTTACTCCATCCGCACGGGTCTGACTTTTGCTGACCCGGCGATGGAGCGAGAATTTTGTCAATTCCTTGCTGTTCATTTCAGTTTGTCGGGCGAAACAGCGCTTGCCGCTGCTGTGCGTAATGGGACACTTGCGCCTCAAGTTCAGGACTTGTTTAAAAACCCAACTTTTGCCTTGCCTCTGCTTCAAAAGTTGCTTGAGACTCGTGATAAAGTTGCCCTCATTATTGAGGACGCCGAGACTATCGCCCCCAATCAAGAACTTGCTTTTTTGAGCATGGACGATAGGCGCAACATCGCAATTTTGCGCAATTGGGCTGAAAACCCGAAAGTTCGCCAAAAAGACAATTTCGTTTTCTGGTTGACCGAAAACTTGAGTGATTTGAACACCCGCTTGCGAACGGGCACGCCTCACCTTGACTTGACAGAAATTCCATACCCGAATTACGAAGAAAGGCTGTCTTTTATTCAAAGCGAACTTGTTGAAGCGAAAGTCAAGTTGCACGACTTGACGCTTGAACAGTTTGCCCACTTGACAGCTGGCTTGAACTTAGCCTACATCCGAGCACTCATCATGGAGGCAAAGAAAAGTGGTGAGCCTCTAACTGCTCAACATGTTAGGCAGCGCAAAGAGGAAATTTTCCATGAGGAATATGGCGGGCTCATCAAAGTCCACGAACCTGAATACGGGCTTGACATGGTCGCTGGGCTTGAACCTGTCAAGCGTTTGCTAAGGCTCGTTACCTTTATCCTGCGGAGCGGTAATCGCCAAGATGCGCCGATGGGTATTGGTTTTGTTGGTCCGCCGGGAACAGGCAAAACTTACATTGTCAAGGCTTTCGCAAAAGAAGTTGGATTGCCTTTAGTTGAAGTCGGAAATGTTCGGGAGATGTGGGTCGGCGCTTCTGAAAGGAACGCTGACAAAGTGATCGCACTTTTGCGCTCAATGGTTCCTGTCATCGTCCTTTACGACGAAATTGACCAAGCCTACGGACGAAGGGGCGAAATAGGTGATAGCGGTGTTTCCCAAAGGCTATGGGCGAAGTTTTCAACCTTCATGGCTGACATATCCCTTCGCGGTTTGATGCTAACAGTTTGGGCTACGAACCGACCTGACCTCGTTGATGAAGCCATAAAGCGACCCGACCGAGCAGGCGACATCAAAATCCCCCTCTTCTTCGCCGCTGAAGACCCAGAAGCGGTGTTGAAAATCAACGCTCAAAAGCGAGGGTTCAAACTTGAGGAGTTTGGTTTCGCGCCTATCGTTGAAAAAGTCAAGGGCTTTTCGCCCGCTGAACTCAACGCAGTTTTAACTCAGGCTCGTTGGTTCGCTTTGGAAGACAACTCGACTGTCATCACCTTTGACCATTTGATGCGGGCAGCGACGACTTACACTCCCTCCCGCAACGAACAAATGATTGCCTACATGGAAGCATTGGCAGCACTGGAGTGCACCGACCAAAGATTGCTCGTTTCGCCTTACAGCGAGATGTCTCGCGAGGAATTGATGCGCCGAACGAGGGAATTGCGATTTGAGTTGGCAAGCCAAGGTTTGTTGTAAGTGAAAAAAACGGTGTGAAAAAACAAAACGGTGTTTCGGAGGGCTGCTCTCCTGAGCAGCCGAAAAATTGGCGTGAAAAAACGAAATTCACTGTAGGAGCGACTTTAGTTGCGACGATTATGCAGCGGAAAACAGGGACATAAGTTTGGAGCTAAAGCCACTCCTACAGTTGGTATTGACATCGGCACATCAGGAGATGTGCACACAAACGACACGAAAAAAAATAAATTGTCAATTGGAGGACGGTTCTCCTGAACACCAAAAAATCGAGGAAGAATTCGGCAGTCAGGAGACGCACCCTCCGAGAGACGCCGAAAAGAGGCGCCGAAAAAATTGGCTTGGTAAAATAGATTGGTGCATCGGGAAATGTGACCTCCGAAAGATGCCGAAGAAGTTGTCAAGTGAGTGACCGTTATCAAAACATGAAAAGGTTTCCGTGCAGCACACATTTTTGCCGTCGGTTTCAACCGTTGAAACTAACGCCTAAAACAGGAGCGCACGAAACTTCACTTGTGAATTCTCAAATTCACCCCCAACCCCGCCTTCCTTTGCAAAGTCAACTTCGCTCCTTGTTGTTCAAACCCGGGTTCAAAAGGCGAATTTTCCAGAAACAGGTTCGTGTCCAGATCAATAAAATCAAAGCCGCCAATTCCTGCTGCCAGATGTGCTGCTGCTGTCAAGCCAAGTTCGGTTTCAACCATCGCACCGATCATCAACTGCAAGTTAGCAGCCTGAGCGATAGCAGCAATTTTCAAACTTTCCGCAATTCCGCTCTTCATCAGTTTGATGTTGATGGCATGGGCTGCTTTCTCTTCAACCACTCTCAATGCGTCGTTTGCACTCACAACGGTTTCGTCAGCGCAGATAGGCACAGGAGAACGGTTCGTCAACCATTTCATTCCATCCCAATCTGATTTGTGAACGGGTTGCTCAAAAAGTACAGGGACGACGCCAAATTTTTCAAGGCGCTTCAGCAACCTAAGGGCTTTCGTCGCCGTGTAGGCTTGATTGGCGTCAAGTTGCAAAGTTGCATCAGGAACTGTTTCATGGACAGCGACGACCCTCACTTCATCAGATTCAAAGTCGCCCGAAAGTTTCAGTTTCAATTTGCGAAATCCTCGGGCAGCAAATTCAGCGGCAAAATTTTTTGCTTCATCAACAGGCATGATTGGCACAGTTACATCTGTCTCAAGCTCGTTGCTTGCTCCACCCAACCACTCCCAAAGGGCAATGCCCTGCCGCTTTGTCAAGGCGTCAAGTAAGGCAACTTCAACTGCAGCGCATGCTGATTTTTGTGCGCCAAGGTTTTGGTGAAGCGTTTGAACGCAAAGCCGCCAACGGGCAGGTTGACCTGAAAGCATCGATTTCGCATCCTTCAAAGCCGCTTCAACGGTTCTTGAAGTTTCGCCCATGAGTGTAGGCGACGGTGCTGCTTCACCCCAACCTTCCGTTCCATCATCCAAACTCACTTTCACCCAAAAGTTGTCTGTGACGGTTGTGGTTTCAGAAGAAATCGCAAAAGGAGTGTGCAAGGGCACTTGAAGTGGTTCCCAAGTTATGTCCAGTATTTGCTGCACACTGCATCGGTTCCCCATGCCTTAATCCCTCTCTGCCCACAAAAGTTATTTCATCGTCGCAAAATCATGACACAAGTTAGCGAGTGTGGTAGCCTTTGATGTGGATTGGTGAAAAGCCAAGTTCTTGGTGATGCTCAATGTTTGAACACTATTTACCGACGCATCGTGAGCGTCTCAATTGGTTGCTGCACCAGCGGGAGTGGCAAAATGTTCTTGCAAGCATTGACTTGGACAAAATTCGTTCTGAAACTTTGAAGCCTCCTTCCCCACCATCCCAGTTGACAGGGGCGGCTCAATATTTGGTGCAGCGGAACATGGAACGAATGAGATGTATCTTGCGGGATGGCGTAACTGATGAGGGAAAGTTGCTGGAAGCACTCTCTAATTGGGAGACCGCTTTGGCTGGTGATGAAAACTTCCCAATCCTTTTCCTCGGTCTTGTGCTAACATTGGGCTGTTCTTTTGACCCAGTTCGCTGTCTCTATTGCAATCAAGCGTGGCTGCCGAAAATGATGGGACTTGACGATTGGAAAGCAATCATTAGCGAAGTTGCGAAGCCTGTTCCGCCTTACATTTATCTGACTGGTGGCGAACCTTTATTGCTTGGCGGACAACTTTGGGAAGATGACGGTTTAGTTGCTTTCGCCACTCGCTTAGGTTGTGCCGTTAACATCAACACGAACGGCGAGTTGATTTCACCGAAAGTCGCTTTGAACTTGGTCAGATCTGGTTTGGCTCGCCTTCATATTTCGCTGGACAGTGCTGACCCGCAAGTTCAGGCTCAAATTTTCCGCTTAAGGGAAAGAGTTGACAAAGTTTTGCAAGGCATATTTAACTTGCAGATTGCTCGCGAATTTATTGGTGTCCGCCATCCACAAATTCACATCAACTGCGTGCTCACGAACCTAAACTTGTTTCAATTCCCGTCGTTCCTTCGCTTCTTGCTTGAGATAAGGGAAGCACCTACCGATAGTCCACTGTCAAGCGATTTCGCTTTTCACCTCATTCCTGTCGGTGGCGTTGAGAATGCAAATTTGCGACCGAGTGCAGAGCAATGGCGAAAGTTCTACTCGGAAACTTGGGCGGAGGCGGAGAAGGTTTGGCAAGAATATCAGGAGAGCGTGGGCATTCCAGCAAGCGAGCGAAAATCTTTGACCGAATGGGCTCCATTTGCCAACCCGTTTTTGCGGGTTAGTCATCGTGGTGGTCTTGACGAATATTGCGAGCAAGCGGCGAAAGGAATTTACTGGTCAACAGCGTTGACCAAGCGATGCTATGTTGCTCCGACTCAAGCCTTCATTTTACCCGACGGTTCGCAACATTGGTGTGGCGCTCACGCTATTCGCCGTCCAGCCCCACTCGGCAATGTCCTCAATAGTGGCGTTCGTGCCAACATTCGTCGCAATGCCTCAAAAATCCGCCAACTTCCCAACGAATTTTGCTTCAATTGCGCTGGTGCTACTTGCGCCATTAACCAATCGGTGGAAAGAATTTTGAGCGAGCAAATTAAAAGCCTAATTCAGGGTCAGTCCCTTCGTTGACGCTTCAATTTAAGAACTGTGTCAAGATAACTCGGGGTTTAAAGAGCCTCTGCGACAGTAACACCGCAAAAGAGTCAGCGACTTGATTTTAAAATTTTGCTTGGATGAAAAACGCATCTCAATTGATGGGATGGTGAGAGCAAGTTGGTGGTTCGGTTTGCTGCACCAACATGGATGGGTTTGGTTTGGGCAATCATTTTGCTCTCGGCTTTAGGACTGAAAGTGCCTTTCGGTGTCCCGAAGGAATGGGTTTGGGCGCTCAGGATGGATACAAGATTTGACCCAACCTTGGTGTTCATCACGGTTGGAGCGCTGGCAACACTGAGCGGACTTGCTTTTTGGGCAACTAATCAGCAAAAACGAGATGGCAAAAAAGTTCGCACAGCAATTGTGGCTTTACTTCTTTTTGCAAGCATCTTCCGCATATGCATTGCTGCAATGGTACCACAAAGTTGGCAGCCGGCACCAGTCTTTTGGGCTCTTGTCATCGCCAGCCCTGTAGCGACAAGTTTCTACGATGAGGCTCGGAACCTTGAACAGCAAGGGTTGACAAATTATTTGCGACATTACCATGAACAACTTCCATCCAAACCCGTCCACGCAGCCACCCACCCGCCCGGATTACCAATGTTGTTTTCGGCTTGGCGAAGTTTGGTAATGCACCCTGTCGCTCAACGCTTAGTCCCAATAGATGAGCAGGCTCTTATGGTCATGCGTGAAGTTTACATGCGCATTGCTCCCCCTCTGAAACCAGACAGCCTTTACCCTTCCGATGCCGATTTGAAAGCGGCGTGGTGGGTTGCTTTGTTTTGTTTTTTGTGCGGGGTTTTTGCTTTGCTGATTTGGGTTTGGCTTCTATTTCAAGTCAATCCCAACCCTTCATTGATTGCCTTATCAGCAACGACGCCTGCAATGCTGTGGTGGCAGACAACTGTTGACAGCATTCATTTGCTTTCTATCATCACAACTTCTGCCTCAGCCTTTTATTGGCAACGAACTCGTTCAATCTACGGGGCAACATTGACAGGTTTAATGTTTGGGATTTCCCTTTGGTTGGCTTTCAAGAACGCAATCCCGCTTGCATGCATCGCTTTCTGGTTGTTTTGGAAAAATTTGAGGGAAGAAAAGCGCTTTCCTGTTAACCAAGTCGCAATCGCAATTCTATTGACCGTTGCCCCTTACCTTTTGGCGTGGTTGCTTCTTGGTTTCCAGCCTCTGGCGACATTTAAAGCGGCGAGCGCTGCCCATCACGCTCAAGCGGGCGCTCATGCAAGGAGTTACTTGCCTTGGGTTCTTGTTAATTTTGCAGATTTTGGAATGGCTTTAGGAGGGGCTTGGCTGGGTATAATAGCAGCGTATCTTTGGGCTTGGTTTCGAGAAAAGCGTTGGCAACCTTCCCTTTGCGTGACCACTTTGGTCGTATTGCTGCTGATTGATTTAAGTGGTTTGGTTCGCGGTGAAGTTGCTCGTCTCTGGATGGTTTTCATCCCGCTGATGAGTTTGGAAGCGACCAAGTTCCTGCCCAGCAGACCTCTTGACCTTTTATTGTTGACATTTGTTCAAGGCGGAATGGGGTTGGCACTTCACATTCAACTTGAATTTCTCCGCCCTTTTTGAGAGCGTCTTTTAAAGTTTCTTCGCCGTCTAAAAACTTGGGG